>Ga0078972_1000718_pt1 | contig 136121 bp, 102 predicted proteins | sample YelNatPaOPGAMG01_FD_67568 | JGI IMG/M metagenome (GOLD analysis project Ga0078972, IMG submission 67568) | Hot spring thermophilic microbial communities from Obsidian Pool, Yellowstone National Park, USA - OP-RAMG-01 (SPADES assembly) (version 2) | ecosystem: Environmental > Aquatic > Thermal...
CTTTTGGTTGAGAATCGCCAAATAAAACATCAGCAATACCTTCTCCTTCAGTGCCAGGCAACCATGCGGCTATAATTACATCAGCAAAATGTAAAATTTTGTCTATAATTAAAGGTCTTCCAGAAATTAATATTAGAATTACCGGTTTGCCAAAATTTTTAACTCTTTTTATCAACTCAACATCTGTTCTTGACAAGCTCAGGTCTGTTCTATCACCTGCACCTTCTGCATAAGGAGTTTCACCAACGACAACAATTACGTAATCAGCTGTTGTGTCTTCAAATTCTCCATTAATGGAATATTCTATTTCATTGCCTGGTGCAACATTTCTAATTCCTTCAAGAATTGTTGTTCCCGTCGTAATTTCACCGCTATTGCCTTGCCACGTAATAGTCCAGCCGCCACACTGGTAACCGATATTATCAGCGTGGGTACCTGCCACGATTATTTTAGCTCCGTTCTTTGGTAGTGGTAAAATGCCATCTTTCTTCTTTAATAGGACCATTGATTCCCTTACACATTGGCGAGCCAATGCTCTATGCTCAGTTGAGCCGATAAGCGACATTAAGGCTCTGTTTGCGAAGGGTCTTTCAAACAGGCCTTTTCTGAATTTAACTGTCAAAATTCTTCTAACTGCATCATTAATTCGATCGATTGTTATCTTTCCTTCACCATACAATGCTTGCATAGCAGTTCTAAAATCATTATAACGGCTTGAAAGCATAACCATATCAATTCCTGCGTTTATAGCGCTATCCACGCATTTGTTAAAATCAGGCGATAATTGCAAAATGCCATCCCAATCCGAGATAACAATCCCTTTAAAATTAAGTTCCCCTTTTAGTACTTCGGTTATCCAATATTTGCTTCCATGCATTTTATTGCCATTTATGCTACTATAAGAGACCATTATACTGCTAACGCCGGAATCTATAGCAGAAATATATCCTGGAAGGTGTATATTTCTCAAAATTGTTGTATCAATTTGTGCGTCACCCTGATCAATTCCGTTTTTTGTTCCGCCGTCAGCTAAATAATGTTTTGCACAAGCTAGTACGCTAAAAGGGTCTGAAAGCGAATCACCTTGAAAACCTTTTACTGCTGCTGCTCCCATAATTCGAACCAACTCGGCTGTCTCCCCGTAGCCTTCATATGTTCTTCCCCATCTTTCATCCTGAGGAACAGCGATGCAAGGAGCAAAAGTCCAGTTCAAACCAGTTGCAGCCATCTCTTTAGCCGTTATTCTTGCTGCCTCCTTCACCAATTCGGGATTCCTCGTGCAACCCATACCTATATTGTGTGGAAATATTGTGGTCCCTATAACATTATTATGACCGTGCACAGCATCAATACCATAAAGAATCGGTATCTTCAATCGGGTCTTCAATGCATATACCTGCATTGTATCATATACATTTGCCCAGTCTTCAGGATAATTACCGGTGATGGGATCAGAGTCCCCCCCACTAAGCACGGACCCTATATAATAATTCGTAATGATTGAAGGATTGGAGCGAACTGCTTTTAAATCTATTTGTATCATTTGTCCAATTTTTTCATCCAGAGACATACGGCTCAATAAGTCCTCTACCCTCTCTTCCACAGACAGAGTTGAATCTAAATAGCGTGGTACCTGAGTTCTTAAACTAGTAAATAAACAAAGTTCCAGCGAAAAAGCCGCTCCCAATAGTAATTTTAACTGATGCCTTTTTCTTGACACCATCATTGTTCCTATCAAGTCATTATTAACAAAGTTAGAATTTTTTCAACATTTACATTACATTATAAAACAATTATACAAAATCCTTTTTCGTCTTTGCAACTATTAATTTACTTCTGAATCCAATGTTATAGTTATATTATTTGGATATATTATTTGGAATCACAGTATAATCATAGTATTACATTTCCACAATAACTTCATTTTTTTCTTTCATTTGCTCCAACGCTATAAAATTATTTTCCTGAGTATCTCCGTTTACGATCATTCTCTTAATACCTTTTTGATTACCGCTCTTATTTTCTATTCGGATATTAAATATCTTATTTCTGAATTTTCTTACCACCTTTAATTCCTTCCATTTCGAAGGAATACAAGGATCAATTCTGAGTCCATAGTAATCTGGCTGCACGCCTAGTATAAATTGAGCAGCAGTATAATAAGCCCATGATGCAGTTCCTGTTAACCAAGGCAACCTTGATGAACCATATCTTGGGCTATATTTGCCATGCGTAAATTGTGCATAAACGTATGGCTCAACTTCTCTCAGTTCTGGAATTTCATTATAGGCGGATGGTAGGAACTTCCTGAAATACTCATAAGCTTTGTTTCCTCTACCAATCAATGATTCAGCTATTACAACCCAACTCTGGGTATGTTGAAAAATTGAGCCATTTTCCTTCATTCCCTTATTGAACAATCTTGCCTTTATTATTCTTGGGTCTGTTTTTTCGACTGGTGGATCGCATATCATAAAGCCATAATCAGTGTAAAGCCTTTTCCTAACAACATCCAACAACCTCTCTGCTCTTTCGCCTGTTAAATGTCCACTTATAATTGCCCAAGGTTGGGGTTCAAGAAATATAGATGCTTCATCGTTTTCTTTAGAGCCAAATTTCACTCCATCTGCTCTAATTGCTCTCAAGTACCATTCACCGTCCCAGGCATATTTCTCTATGTTCTCGTCAAGGGTCTTCAAATGAGCCTCTGCCCATCTGGCGTCATCTTCCCTATTTAGCATATTTGCAATCTCAATAAACGTCTTTAACGCGTAACGAAGTTGAAAGGCAACAAACACTGTTTCTCCGTCGTAACCAAGTACCAGGCAATCGTTCCAATCGGCAAGAAGTCCACACGGCAATCCATGTTTACCAGACCTTTCAAGGTTGAACTGTATTGCTTTTTTTAGGTGCCCGAAAACGGTATCTTCTTCTTTATCTGCATATGGAAGAACCTTATCGAAAAATTCAATATTACCTGTTTCCTTTACATAGGCGGGAACAGTATTGAACAACCACATGCAGTCGTCAGATCTATATTCTTTTTCATCCGGTGCTTTTTCCTGCCCAGGGAAATGCCTAAATGGTTTTACTAAAGGCATCGCACCGCCACTGGACACTTGTCCGGTTATCATTAACTCCAATCTCCCGCCGACCTCATCTGGTATGCAGTGTATTACTCCAAGCATATCCTGCACCGTATCACGATATCCCAGTCCATCACGCTCCCCAGAATATACTAAACTTGCAGCTCTTGACCATGCATAAGTAATCAGATTGTTATACGGGTTCCACGTGTTGAACATACTATTGAAATCTGGATCTGGTGTATCAGCCGACATCGCCGAAATCCTCGAACGCCAGTAATCATTTAATTTGGCAAATTCTTTTTGCACTTTCTCAGAGCTACCCATTATCCTGACTGCTTTCTTACCTTCAATTTCTGCTGAACCAATTCCCATCAATACTATTACTTCTTTCGACTCTCCAGGTTTCAAGTCAATATCAGCTTGCAACACACCACAACCATTATCGCCAACAGCCTTTGAATTTTTGCATTTTCCTCGTTCAACAACAATAGGATTGGCATAGGTCCTGTAGGGTCCAATAAAAACTTCCCTATCTGTATCATAAGCTTTTACATTCGCACCAGCAAGGGCAAGAAAAGTATGCCTTGATTGTCCATCTATCAAAGGATTATCTGGTACAGAAGGCATATGCACATTTATGCCATGGTCAATAATTCCATCTATAACATTCATATTGACTATATATTGCGAATACTGGAGATTGACGGTATCTTGGGATACATTCCAGCTATTTGCATATTCAACATAAGTAAAAACGCTGAGTCTCCTTTTTTTCTTACCTTTATTTGTAATTTTTAAAACCCAGCACTCATACATTCTTTCGATCGGAACAAAATACAGGGTTTCCGTTCTTATTGAAGAATATTCTGAGATAATTCTTGTATACCCAAGGCCATGATGACATTCAGATTTGTAATCTTTTAAGGGTTTGCCAACGGGTTGCCATGATGCAGACCAATAGTCTTTACTATCTTTATCATGCAAATAGAAATATCTTCCTGGTTGATCCATTGGGATTGCATTGAATCTCAATCTTATAAATCTGCCCTGTGCCGATGACTTGACAAAGCTATAACCTCCTGCGTTATTTGTAATAATTGCGCCATATTCAGTAGAGCCCAGGTAATTGCTCCAGGATCTTGGAGTATCAGGGCGTTTAATTACATATTCGTGATTTTTATCGTCGAAATAACCATATTTCATATATCAATCCTTTCCTTATCCTTTCATTAAGTAGATTTGGAATTATTGATGAAAATAGTCTTACGTTAAAATTTCTTCGCCGTCTTCTTTTCTTTTCCGTGAAAGCTCACTTGCCATTTGTTCAACACGCTTGTCATTCAATGGATATAGGAAGACAATAATCATAGCCAGTGTACCGAAAGCAGCGGGAATTAAGCTGAACAATAACAATAGTCCATGCATACTTTCAGGTGATTGAGGTTGATTTGGTTCGAATCCAACCTGAGCCATTAACCGAAGGGCAACAAAAGCACCCAGAGCCCATCCAATTTTTTGTGACATTGTTGAAGCTGAAAACACTAAGCCTGTAGCACGTCTGCCATATTTCCATTCACCGTAATCTGCTGTATCGGCATACATAGCCCACAATAATACACTGAGAGGTCCACCTGATATGGAGCCAGTTATCTGGAAAAGGAAAATTAGTCCTATCTGGTCTGGATTCAAAAAATAAAATGCAGCTGTACTAATTATAGCTATCCCAAAAACAATAAGAAACGCTCTCTTTTTGCCAACTTTTTTTGCAAACCAGTTTATAAATATTACTCCGAGAAAAGCGGAAATTTGGCCTATCGTATTAAAAGCGGAAGTAATATCTGCAAAGTCATATGTCCGCACACCTAGCAGTGGAAGAGAAATTTCCTTTGAGCCCACAATATATTTGAAGTAATGGACCGTTACACTGCTACGAACAGCAACAAATAATATGAAAGTTATTGTGCCTGCCAGCAAAATAAGCCAGGGTTTATTTCTTAAAAGATCTACAACATCTTGTTTAACTGAAGACTTCTGGCTTTTTGGGGGTTGAACACGTTCCCTTGTACCAAAGAAAGCTATTAAAAAGAAAATAATTGCTAAAGCTCCATATATCATGAATGAATATTGCCAGCCCTGTGCCTCGTTACCTTTTCCTAGCATTTTTACCATTGGCAATAAGGTAGCGGATACAATAATACCGGCACTAAATGCAAAAAGGAATTTTACAGATGATACTGTAGTGCGCTCATTGGAATTTGGAGAAATCACTCCAAGCAATGCTGTGTATGGTATATTAATTCCAGTATATAACATCATCAAAAGATTAAATGTAATATATGCATATATGATTTTACCGGTTTCGCCGAAAGGTGGAACAAAAAAAGTTGCCACGCCCATAATGGCAAACGGAATGCACAACCACAAAAGGTAAGGCCTGAAATGGCCCCACCGAGTTTTCGTGCGATCGGCAATTATCCCCATTATAGGGTCATTTATTCCATCCCATACTCTACTTATTAGGAACATTGTAGCAGCTACACTAGCAGGTATAATAAATACATCAGTATAGAAATACGTAAAATATAGCATGAAGGTTTGCCAGTAAAGAACCGAAGCTAGGTCTCCAAAACCATATGCTATCTTTTCTTTAAGTGGCAATCTATGTTGCTCTATGTTTTCCATTTATTTCTCCTATTAGATTTATTAAATTTCATTTGTAAACAGCCTCTTTCAATAGCCATTTTTTCCAATTCATTGACCATTTTTCCAAATTTTCTCTCGTAACCCTGGTTATAGGTGCCTCCACAAACGTTTCTTTCGGCATTTGGTCCAAAACTATCTTATCAAGCAACAACTCAACTGACTTATAGCCCCACAGAAAGCAATGCTGTGCCAGTAAAACTTGCACGTAACCATTTTCTAAATAATCCAATTCAGAGGGTAACGCATCGCAAGCAACTATTTTGACTTTCCCGGGACTCCATTTTAAAGCATTTTTTATGAATAAAGGCCAACCTCCCACAAAGATCCATCCGTCAATACCAGGAAGAGAAGTTTGCACTTTGTTCACTATTTCTGCAGCTTTTTCCGGAACTTCCTCATTATAAACCACTCCATTTTCTGCTAACTTAATCTGAGGATAATTGTTAAGCTCATTTATAACAGCATTTATTCGGGCTTGCAAGTTAGGAGCATTTTTATTACCTCCCAGAATAGCAATCGTTCCTTTTTCTACCAATAATGCTGCCATTTCCGCCATCATCATCTTCCCCATGGTCTCATTATTAATGCTGTAATATGCAAACCTTTTACTTTTTGGAGCATCTGAATCAAAACATACGACTGGGATATTCATCTCAACCGCCTTATTAATCGAAGGTGTAACTGTGCTGGCATCACTGCAGGAAATTGCTATGCCAGCAACTCCAAGTTTTATAAGGCTCTCAATAGCCTCAGATTGTTTATTAGCATCTTCAATTTCAGGGGTTTTCCATTCTATACTAACTTCAACACCCATTTTGTTGCCAAGTTCCTGAGCGGCAACTCTCGCGCCAGCATATGCAGCAATAAAGACCGGGTTAGATTTACTCTTGCCAATCAAACCTATTTTAATATTTTTCTTTTGAAATACGTTTTCTCTTGCGCTCATATTAAATAAAGGAAGAAGAATTAAAACTATAAAAACCAAACATAGTTTAATACGTAACATTGTTAGTCCTCCTTTAGCTTGTTATAGATTCAATTTCAACTTTGTAGTGTACGTTCTTTAAATTCCGCAGGATTTCTGCAGCTTTTTCTGCTGTGATATCCCTCTGCGGTTCAGCCAGCATCTCATAACCTACCATAAATTTCTTTATGGAAGCCGATCTCAACAATGGTGGATAGAAGTGCATATGCAGATGCCATTCTTTGTATTCTTTCCCATCAGTGGGGGCTTGATGCAAACCAGCAGAGTACGGAAAAGCAGTTTGAAATAAATTATCATATTTAACTGTTAAAACTTTGAGTATATTTGCAAAATCTTTCCGCTCATGTTCTTTTAATTCCAATATATTAGATATTTTTCTTTTTGGTATGACAATAGTTTCGTAAGGCCAGATAGCCCAAAAGGGTACCAAAACCAAAAAGGAATCATTCTCATGCACAACTCTTTCTTTCAATCGAATTTCCAATTTTGCATAATCGCTCAGAAGACTTCTACCTGTCCTCTTATAATATTTTCTAAATTGTACAAGTTCCTTTTTAGGCTCAACCGGGATACTCTCCTGCGCCCAGATCTGACAATGCGGATGCGGATTACTGCATCCCATCATTACACCTTTGTTCTCAAATATCTGAATATAATTAATAAAATCTATCGACGAGAGTTCTCGATACTCATTTTGCCATGTGATTATTACACTTTCGATATCGGGCTCGCTCATTTCAGCAAGAGTAATATCGTGCCGCGGCGTAAATACCACTACTTTACAAATTCCTCTTTCGTTTTTTGCTAAAAGAAAATCGGTTCCATGTTTTATTTTACTGACATTTTCTTTAATTGGTATATCCATCAGAAGAGCTGGAAAATCATTCGAAAAAACATAAGTCCCCTTATAGTCTGGATTACAAACACCATTGGCTCTTTTATTGCCCGGGCACAGGTAGCAATCGGGTTCGTAGGATTTGCGGCTCTTTTCATACTTATTTGTAACTTCTCCTCTCCATGGTCTTTCGGTACGATGAGGTGACACCAGTATCCATTCACCTGTTAATATATTTTTTCTTCTATGAGGATAATTTACAAATTTCAGGGATTCCATTATTTCTATCCTTTAATTACCTGTGTCCCTGAGCCAATCGAAGTTATATATACTTTAGGTTCTCTACCAAATCGTTGTTTATATTTTTCCTTCACAAGATTACTTATCTCTTCTATACAATCATTTTTTATTAAATTGATTGTACAGCCTCCAAATCCAGCTCCCATCATTCTTGAACCATAAACGCAGGACTTGTTAACAACCAATTCGTATAAGTAATCCAGCTCATTACAACTAACTTCGTATTTCTTGCTAAGTCCTATATGTGATTCATTCATATAGATTCCGAATTGTTTAAGATCCATTGATTCCAGAGCAGAACAAGCAAGTAGCACTCTGTTATTTTCTTCTATCACATATTTACAACGTTTGTATACTGTCTCACTCATCAGTGATTTATTTTCTTCTAACATTTCAATCGTTACATCGCGCAATGATTTTACGTCTTGATATTTTTTTGATATGATAGCAACACCCTCATTACATTCTGCCCTTCTCTTATTATACTCTGAAGAAGCTAATGAGCGTGAAACACAAGTATCAAATAATACAATAGAAACGTCTGAAAATTTGAAAGGATAATATTTATGTTCTAGTGTCCGACAATCTATCTTTAGAACTGAATCAGGTCTGCCAAAAATATTTATATACTGATCCATAATTCCGCACTTAAGACCGACAAATTCATTTTCCGATTTTTGAGATAATTTAACTAAATCAATATTACTCACTCCTAACTGATAAACCTCATTTAACGCAAATGCGAAACCCGCTCCAAGCGCTGCTGAAGATGACATACCTGCTCCAATTGGTACATCTCCACTAAACACACAATTTACACCTCCAAGTTTGTATCCAGATTTCAAAAACTGGTCTATTATTCCCATAAGGTAATTGGGCCACACTTTTTTACTACGCTGCAAGTTTTCAATTTCAAATTCGTATGAATCATTCATATCTAATGCAATTAATCGGCAATGGCTATTATTTGAAATCCCTATCGCAAAATATACTGACTTACTTATTGCAGCTGGAAGTACAAAACCCATATTGTAATCTGTGTGCTCTCCTATCAAGTTGACTCTTCCCGGGGATCGGATAATCAGAGGCTCTTTATTAAAATTTTTTCTGAATACACTTTCTACTTTTTCTGCAAAATCCATATACCAACTCACTTTCCTTTTGTTTTAAGAAACATTGCCCCACCAAATATTACCATTATAATACCCCACCATATGTTCGGATGCACATAAAAAAGAACTTTTCGAAATTCCGGAGGAAAGATCAACTGATAAATTCCTACAAGAAAAATTATTCCCCCTACTATTAATAAATTTAAACCTACAAAATACCATATTGGTTTCATTTTCTGTTTCGACATAATTACACTCCTGTATTTACCAGAACATTATATTCAAAATAATAAAAACCGTTAATGAAATTATTGCATAAAACTCTGGTTTTTTAATAAAAGGTATATTTTTATCGTAGACCTCTGGCGTTAATCCTTTTACCAACCCTGCTAATTCTTTCTTCGGTTTCTTTTTTGTAAACAAGCTAACTCCTACAGTAACAAGGGCACATATGAGCCACGCCCACCAAGCTCGCCAAAAATTTGCTGCCATGTCACTTTGCACACTAGATAAGGTTATAATACTCTGATCGAACCAATTAAATCTCACTCCCATATACATTAAAAACGAAGAGAGCATGCCAGTAATTAGTCCCCAAAATGCACCATCAGGTGTAATCCACCAGATAAACATTCCAAGTAACATTGTTGCAAATAAAGGAGCATTGACCCACGAAAAAATCGCCTGCATATAATCCATAATACTAGGAAAGCTTTTTGCCCAATAGGCAGTTATCAAAGAAATACCAACCCCTATTATTGTTGATACTCTCCCCATCCACAATAAATGTTTATCTGAGGCTTTTTTATTTATCACAGATTTATAAATATCATAGGTCCATACAGTATTAAATGCACTCGTATTACCTGCTTGTCCTGCCATAAAGCCAGCAAGTAAAGCAGTAACACCTAGACCTACCAGGCCAGGAGGATAGTATCTTGATATTAGCAATGGTAAGGCAGAATCGTAGTTCACCTGCCCTCCATCCTGAAGTAATTTAAAGCCACTTTTCGGGTCAATGGACAGAGCAATAGCTATCAATCCAGCAAGTATAACAATAAATGGAAGTGCCATTTTAAAAAACGATGCTAGAATTGGGGTCATGCGCGCCGCTCGTAAATTTTTCGCCGAGAATGCTCTCTGAACAACTAGAAAATCTGTTGTCCAGTAGCCAAATGATAAAACGAAGCCGAGTCCCAACACAATCCCTGCCCAATGAATAAACATGCCATTTTTTGTCGGGTCAGAAGATGACGACCATAAAGTTGTAAACGAAATATTAGGACTATATTCATTAATTCTTGCAACTATCTCACTTAGGCTTCCAATTTCTATGATGCCCAGCACAGAAACTAAAAACAGACCGAACCAAATCATAAAAAACTGTATTATTTCAGTGAATATGGCCGACATAAGTCCACTTAATGTAACGTAAACCGCTACAGTAATTGCCGAAATCCACATGCTCACATCCCAATTCCATCCGAGGAATGTATGCAGAACCAGAGCCATTGCATATAGATTAATTCCAGAAACAAGAAGCGTCATTATGGCAAATGATATACCGTTGAGAACACGCGTCTTCTCGTCGAATCTTAATTTAAGATAACCTGGGATTGATCTTATTTTACTGCTGTAATAAAATGGCATCATATAAATGCCAAGGAAAAGCATTGCGGGAACAGCTCCTATCCAGTAAAAATGAGCAACATACATACCATATTTAAACGTATTGCCTGTCATTCCAAGCAACTCTAAGGCACCTAAATTTGCAGAAAGAAAGGCGAGCCCTGCCACCCAGGATGAGTTTTTTCTGCCCGCAAGAAAAAAGTCATTTTGATTTTTTGTGTATCTCTTCAAATAAAACCCAATTCCTAAAACAAACACGAAATAAATTATAATTATCAACCAGTCAACAATTGTTAACCCTATCGCTTCCATAACTTGTTCCTTTTATTGTTTTGTCTTTTTAAAAATCAGTAAAATCCTCTAGAGTTATCACTATCGCACTTCCATTTATTTATAAACGATATATCATAACTAAATTTATCAGTTTAACATTCAAAGAAAGTCTCACGCAAATAGCCAGAAACGTTAAGATTAACCCAAAATTATGCCAAACTTTTTAGAACATTAAATATTTTCTTTTTGTTTATTTCATTTAGTTCTGAGCCTTTCATGGCTGGTAGGTCAAAAAATTACTTTTCACGCAACATTATCAATTATCATTTTAAGAATTAAATGAATTTATAAAATATAATAATTACCATTAATAAAAAAAACCAATTAGCCAAAAATGTTAGCAATTTTATGAAAAATTAATTAAAATATAAAAATAATATGCGAAAAGATTTTGATACATTAGAATCAGGTTGAAACGAAAGCTAAGCCTCGTTAACAACTCATTTGCTTCATAAACTGGTAATCAATAAGCATGCATAAAATATAAAACAGAGACAAATCCCATGTCTGACCGTTCATATTGGTGGTTTTTCAAAGGATTTGATGTAAGAGATAACAAGGTATGGTCTCGTTCGTTTAAGAAATACAATTTGCATGAATTAGCACATATCTATCAAACGCCAATTTACTTCACAAATGGGAAAAGAATTCAGGACAAAGCTAAAATAATTAAGGATGCCTTTGAGAAAAACTATTGCGGCCCTTTTGACATCAATTACGCAGTGAAAGCAAACTACTGCCCTCAAATACTGGACTTAATAGCCATATTGGGTCTTGGTGCCGATGTTGTATCCCCCAATGAGGCTATACTTGCCGAACAGCGCGGCATACCGAAAGAACGAATTATGTTCACGGGTACTTCTGTTTCCAGAGAAGATATGGAACAGCTGGTAAAATTTGGAAATTATAAGATAAATATAGATTCCATTTCTCAGCTTAGAAAACTATACGAGCATCGAGACGATTGGAATATTAGAGGTTTAAAGCTCTCCATAAGACTTAACCCCAGCATAGGTGCGGGTCATAATCCAGATGTTATAACGGCTGGCATTAAAAACGAAAATGGCGTTCCCATAAAATTCGGTATAGAAGAAAGTAAAATCGTAGATGCTTTTATTCTAGCTCGTGATTATGGCTTTTGCCCAGATACACTCCATATACACGTTGGATCTGGCTGGCTTGGTGAGGATGTCGAAAGTTTCAGGGTAGCATTAATAAACACATTAAACGTTATGAAACAATTAAGCAAACAAGGTTTTTCTAACTTAAATCTAGATGTAGGGGGTGGACCTGGAATAAGATACAGAGAATCACAAAAATCTTTTCCGTTCGATACATATTCCAGAATCATAAGTGAGGAATTAAGAAATAGCAGTATAAAAATAAACAAATTAATCATTGAACCAGGAAGAAGCCTGGTTGGAGACTCAACAATACTCTTAACTAAAGTTAATACCGTCGAAGAAAAAAATGGAATATTGCATGCATACACAGATGCAAGTATGGGTACGCTGATCCGTCCCAAACTTTATCATGCATATCACGAGATAATTAACGTATCTAATCCAAACGGAAAGCTAATCTCCTACTCTGTTGATGGTAATGTATGTGAAACGGGCGATACATTTACGCAAGACGAAACCAGAGAAATTCCTGAAATACGGGAAGGAGACGTTCTGGGAATTCTTGATACAGGAGCTTACTGCGATTCGATGGCATCTTCATATTGCTTGAGAGGAAGAGCCAACATTTTGATGGAATATAAAGGAGAAATCATTGAATGCTCCAAAGGCGTGGAGAGTTTAGACCAAATACTCTACAGATTCAATATTAATACAAAACTAAAACCATAAACAGGAGATCTTTTAATGAGCAAAAAAATAAGAATTGGAATTATAGGATATGGCAATGTGGGGAAAGGTGTTGAACTTGCAATAAATCAAAATCCCGATACCACTTTGAAAGCAATTTTAACGAGAAGAGAGCCAAAAACAATAGTTGCAAAAACCGATGCTGTTAAAATACTTCACATTTCTGAGGCAAGGAATCTAATTGGAAAAATAGATGTTGCTATCCTTTGCGGAGGTTCTGCGACAGATTTGGTTGAACAGGGCCCATACTTTGCTAAATATTTCAATATTGTGGACAGTTTCGATACACATGCCAAAATACCTAAATATTACAGCCAGATAGACAAGGTTGCAAGGAAATACAAACACATAGCCATAATATCAACTGGCTGGGATCCAGGATTATTCTCAATGATGAGGGTCATTCAAGAAGCTTGCGTGCCTAATGGTAAGACATATACCTTCTGGGGACCAGGAATAAGTCAGGGGCATTCCGATGCAATTAGAAGAATAAAAGGCGTAAAAAACGCACGACAATACACAATTCCAATAGAGGAAGCACTCGAAAAAGTGCGCTCTGGCATCAACCCGGACCTAACAACAAGAGAAAAACATATACGAGAATGTTATGTAGTATTGGAAAATGATACCATCCAGGAACGTAACAGAGTCGAAGCAGAAATAAAGAACATGCCAAATTACTTCGCAGATTACGATACAATTGTGCATTTCGTAACGGAACAAGAATTATTATCAAAGCACGGAAAAATGCCCCATGGCGGATTTGTGCTAACAAGCGGATCATCAGACTCGGGAAGCAAATACCTTATGGAATTTTCATTAAAACTCGATAGCAATCCTGAATTTACCGGAAATGTTCTTGTTGCATATGCAAGAGCAGCACATAGATTGAGGCAGGAGAAAATAATAGGCGCACAGACTGTATTCGATATTGCTCCAAAATATCTATCTATGAAAACAAACGAAGCACTGAGAAAGAATTTGCTGTAAGAATTGAGTTACATTTCAAAAAATAGATGTATATATACGTTTGCAATACAGTAAATCATTATTCATAATTTCCCTGATGAGCTCGATTTTTTAATCATAGATTCCTGCGTTCCCCGGTGCTGAAGGCTTTGGAATGTATGCTACTGGCGGAAAAGGTAGTAAGGTCTATTACGTTGTAAATTTAAACGATTCAGGCGAAGACAGTATGCGAAATGCAATTGAAGCAAAAGGACCTCGAACAGTTATATTTAAGTTATCAGGCACCATTAAACTCAAATCCCCCTGATAATCACAGAAGACAATATAACATTCGCGAGACAAACTGCACTTGGTGATGGTATTTGCCTGAGTAATTATCCGTTAACCATTAATGCCGATAACGTAATAATTCGCTTCATTTGTAGCAGATAGGAGATGTGTTACACGGTGTCAAGTCGATGCCATTAACCGCTTACATGGAAAAAATATTATTATCAATCATTGCTCATTTAGCTGGAGTATAGATGAAACAGCATCGTTATATAATCAGGTGGAAAATCTAACTATTCAATGGTGTATTATAAGTGAAAGCTTAAACATGTCCATCCACAAAAAAGGAGAGCATGGTTATAATGGAATCTGGGGAGGAAAACATGACACATTTCATCACAACTTAATGTCGCACCATACTAGTTGGACTCCAAGGTTTAACAATGGAAATAATCCCTGCAAAGATGAATATTTGGATTTTTTAAATAATGTGATTTACAAATGGGGTTTTAAAAGCACATACGGAGGAGAATTGTGCAAACATAATGTAAGATTAAATTACTGTAAACCAGGTCCTGCAACTCATCCAAATGTTAGAAATAAAATTGAAAAACCAATTTATGCATTGACCATCAGTCCTTGCGTTCAGGGAAAGACCAAGATTTTTATCAGTTCAATACCCTGAGCAATCTCTCTGTTAATTCATATTTTATAACTTTCCCCCAGAGGAATTTCATAATCAAAATTTTATGCAAAACTGTGAGTTATGAGCATAACACACCCTCATCCAAATAGTTAATACCATTTTCTAAAACTCTAAAGGAAATCTTAATCTCTAAACTTTTTCTGTATCGTAATTACCGTTTTTGCTTTTCCGCCAAACATTATATTCGGTTCAATAGAAATGCCTTCCTCTGGTATTGGCATTTTACCTTTCAATGGAATTAAGTATCTTCCCTTTACCGTTTCTGCCGCTTTTTTCGATAACTGCTTCTCATAAAAACTAACTACCTTGGATGGTTCATCTGTTGTTAGATAGATGTACATTGCGTAGTCGTTACCTGCCGACATACCTGCAGACGCATCTGCATTAAATGTTGAACCGGGGTAAATAGGAACGCCAAGTTCCTTTGCTGTTGGCGGCTTGCTTTTCAACGATTTTGTTTCGGCTTCAACAGCTCTATCCATTTGCTCATCTGATTCTTCTTGCATCGCTTGCTCTGACTTTTCAGTTGTCACCTGAACTTCTATTTCTGTACTTGTTTTATATTTTTTTCCATCTGCAAAATCAAAACTTTGATCACTAATAATCAAGTAAAATGTTGTGCCGTCATTATTACTTTCCTTCTTATACCAATTAAATTTTGCTTCCTTAATCCATTTGCCTGGCTTAAGCGGTTTCCGATTCTCTGCAAGTTTCTGCTTCATCCAAGTTCCATAATGTTTAACATCGTATTCGATAGTATAATCTTTAAAATCTTCATCCGTGTAATATTCAATTTCATACCAAACTTTAGATACTGTGCCTGGTTTTAATCCCTTTGGATCTAAATTTGCTGTCCCTTCTTCACCCCCAATTTTTTGCAGATAAAAATTAACTATATCTTCTATCGAAGCATCAGAATTATAAACTTTCATCACAGCACTTCTAAGATTCTTATTCATATCCCAATCTGTTTGACTATTTTGTTCAGATGTTTTAGTTGTATTGATCTTTGCCCCTGGATAAATCGGGATTTCTTTTTCAGATTTTGGCACTTCACTTGCTAAAAGGGCACAGTTGTAAAACCCAAACAATATAATAGAAATCAAAAATACCGTCTTTACAACAACACCTAATTTATTCATTTTTCACTCCTTATGAATTTGTCTTTGCTTATATGAATATTGAAAAAATACTTTGTTCATTTCAAAATACTATATAATACTTGCGCCATTCTTATTTTTCATGAACAATATCTCCAGCTTGCAAATCCGATCCTTCTATGATTTTTGCTTTTGCAGCTTTCCCTTTTAATGCATCTTCTATTACTTTTATTTTCCCAACCTTTGTTTCTTCTGCACCAAGTGAAAGGCCGGTATCCGGATCCTTAATTTCTTCACCTGGACGAAAAACTGTAAATTCCATTCCAACTTTGACATTTCCCTCTGAACCTGGTTTCATTAAAACCGTACCGTCAGAATTAACTTTAATTATTTTGCCAGACCAAGGAATTTTTTCCATATTCTCAACAATCAGCTTGACACATCCATCAATTGCTTCACGCGCTGCTTTTCCTATATCTGTGTCGTCCCAGGAATCAAGATTGCTGAAATTAATATCTTCATAACTTATTCCGATTCCTGTTGAAGATTTAGAGCCTTCTTCAGTTTCTGAAGCAATAATTTCCCCTGTTGATGTATTTACAAGTCTTATATCAACAGCCGCTCGGGAAGTCTTAGTTCTTAGACCTGCACCGAAAATGGAAGTTCCACCGCTTATGTCGCTTTCTTTTTGTCCAAATTCAGTTACACTACCTATAACAAACAATTCAGCACCAAGCATTTGCCCAACTTTTGGTGCTGTTTCAGGAGTAACCATCCCTGATTCTCCAAATTGTTGTTCTTGCAACAGATGTTCAATTTCCTGGCGTTCAAGAACCATGAATTTCTTCGACTTTACAAGAGCTGTAATAAGCATATCAGCCATTCCTTCACCGAGAGAATGATAGCCACTGCCCGTACGGTCTTCAAATCTTGATACAGCTATACGCTTTTTAAGTTGAGCGTTTATGCTCACTGTTATAACTAAGCAAGCTATAACAAGCATGGATAATTTATTTGTCTTCATAATATTGCCCTTTCGAAATACATAAAACATAAATTAGTTTGTTTCATATTGTTGCATCCCTTTTGGATTCGCAGCGACATTTCTTAAATGATCCTTATTTCTCCACTTTATACCCCGCAGGAACCTTAAATTTATCTGGTGATACCTGGACATTCTCTTCGACTTTTATGGCGCGCCTGACAGACTCTATGCCTTTGGATTTCAGTTCCATATACAATAATATTTTTTTCCAACCACCATACAGAGTTACAGTTCCTTTGCCATCGTTGTGTTCGAACATTTCGCATTCTTTTCCTGCTATCTTTTTAGGAGGTAGTTTTTTGTATTTACCGGACTGGCGGTCTTTTTCAGTGCCGAATTCTGTCCATTCTACACGCAATTCTGTTCCACGGGACGCAGTACCACGATAGAAAGCTGTTTTTTCCGCCGGTTTTACAAAATACAAGTCTTTCCCATCACAAAAAAATATCTCTTCTAATTTATTATTAACATAAGTCTCCTTGCATTCTTTTATTCCATAATCGTCGAAGTAAACGATTATTTTTTGCTTCATTTCAAAACCATCCATTTTCATAATGGACTCGTATGTTACAATGCCCGATTTTGTATCGTATTTTTTAAATTGCGCATTCGCAATTAAGGTTAAGCTTAATGCTGCTAAAACTAATAATGATAATTTCCTTTCCATATAAATATCCTTTCTATTTATTAAGTTATTTTTGTTGCTTATTTATAAAGCCAAATGACACCACGATCACCAACCGCAATTCCCTTTTCCTTGTTTACAAATGATACTTTCCATAAAACGTATGACATTCCATCTGTTTTGGAATTCCATGTATTACCCCCGTCGGTGGTTTGTAGAATTACTCCTTGATCACCAACAGCAGTTCCATTAATATTATCTGCAAACGAGACCCCATATAAATCACTTACAGTACCGCTTGTTTGTGCAGTCCAAGTAGCACCTCCGTTTGTTGTGTGGAGTATTGTACCGCTTGTACCAACAGCAGTTCCGTTATTTGCATCTGTAAATGATACTCCACATAAATAGCTGGTAGTCCCATTTGTTTGTGTAGTCCATGTACTTCCACCGTTTGTAGTACGGAGAATTGTGCTCCCACCAACAACAGTCCCCTTATTTGCATCTGTAAATGAGACGCCATATAGATAATATGTAGTCCCGCTTGATTGGGCAATCCAGGTATTTCCGCCATTTGTAGTACGAAGAATTGTGCCGCTTGCACCAACAGCAGTTCCCGTATTTGCATCTGTGAATGATACTCCACGTAAATAGCTGGTAGTCCCGCTTGTTTGTGTAGTCCATGTACTTCCACCGTTTGTAGTACGAAGAATTGTGCCGCTTGCACCAACTACTGTACCTGTATTTACATCTGTAAATGTCACATCAAACAAATCATTTGTGGTTCCGCTTGATTGTGCCGTCCAGATCGTTCCGCCGTTTGTTGTGTGAATTATTGTACCATTTACACCAACTGCAGTTGCATTATTTACATCTACAAAACACACGCTATACAAGCGATTTGCAGTTCCGCTTGCGGGTTTTTCTGTCCAATCTGAGCCCCCATTTGTTGTTGTTAATACGGTTCCATTAAAACCAACAGCAATTCCATTATTTGCATTTGCGAATGAAACCTTAAATAAATCAGTTACAATACCGATTGGCTGTGCAATCCAAGTAGCACCACCATTTGTAGTACGGAGTATTGTACTCATTAAACCGACAGCAGTTCCATTATTTTCATCTGTAAATGAGACCCCTGTCAAATGATTTGACGTCCCGCTTGTTTGAGCTGTCCAATTGGTTCCGCCATTCGTCGTTCGTAAAATTGTACCACTGAAACCAACAACCGTGCCATTATTAGCATTTGTGAACGAAACTCCAAATAGGTGATTGGTCGTTCCGCTTGTTTGAGTTATCCAATTAGTTCCTCCATTGGTCGTACGGATAATTGTACCAAAAGAACCGACAGCAATTCCGTTATTTGCATCTGTAAAACAAACATCCTGCAGATATTCTCCTGTTCCGCTCGTTTGAGCCGTCCAATTAGTTCCTCCGTTTGTGGTGCGCAGAATTGTGCCGCTTGCACCAACAGCAGTTCCGTTATTTGCATCTGTAAATGAGACGCCCAATAGACCATTTGTTGTACCGCTTGTTTGGGCAGTCCAGTTAACTCCTCCATCGGTTGTTCGCAAAATCGTACCACTTGCACCAACAATTGTCCCAGTATTTGCATCTGAGAATGAAACTGCACTCAATTGATTCAATGTTCCGCTATTTTGAGGTAACCATGTATTTCCGCCATTCGTTGTTTTCAGAATTATCCCGTCAACTCCAACTGCATATGCTGTATTTGCATTGGCAAATTTTACCGACATTAAATAATATCCTTGTATTAAATAATACCAATTATGAGTCACCGCTGTTCCCCCACTACCGGAAGGTCCACTGCTGGTTTCGCAACCGGATAATAAAAATACAGCAATCATAAAAATCAGAATAAATAAAATACATTTTATCATGACTGGCTCCTTTTTATTTAATTTTAATTAAATAGTGAATTATTTTTTAACAAGCTCCACTCTTCGATTTTTTGCCTTGCCTTCTTCAGTGCTATTATCTGCAACAGGTTTTGTTTGCCCCCACCCTTTTGATGAAAGACGGCTTTTATCTATTCCTTTTGCTATAATTGCATTCATAACTGTTCTGGCTCTGTTTTCCGAAAGCGTTTGATTGGACTGCGCAGTTCCGACATTATCAGTATGCCCCTCTACGCTAATTTTTAGATCTGGATTGTCTTTCATCATCTGAACTATCTGGTCAATAATTTTCTGTGATTCAGGTTTAATGTCAGCTTTACCTGTTTCAAAATTTATATAAAGGGCAATAAAACCCTTTTTATTCAACGCATCAAACATTTCGTTTGCCTGAATATCCTGCTTCATAGCTTCTTTTTCAGCTATGAACATATTGTATCCTTCATCAGTTGGTCGAACATATAACCACACTTCTTTATTGTCTTTTGTCAGTTTAATAGTAGTACTCCAATTGGTACAGCCACCATGGTCATCAATCTCGGTGTTGTGGTTTTCAAACTCTCCTATGCACCACCCCGGGTATTCAGCTAAAATAATCCCACCTTTTTGTTTAGCAGCATTTTGAAAATTGCGCATAATCTGCAATCCAGACGCTGGTTTTGCTGCTTCTTTTAAATAATAATAATAAGCCATTATTTTGCCTTCTACTGTTTCCGTTTTGATTTTATTTTCATTTTTTGGATCGGGTTTGCCCACTGGAAATTCGATAGAACCAAATTCAAACTGTTGACATCTGGATAGGTAGTAGTTTGGCATACGGTTAAACAAAGGATAGTCCTTACATCCCTCTGCATCTTCTTGAGTTAATGCCGCAGCAGATAAGGCAATTGTCAGAAAAAGTATGAAAATAATTTGTTTCATAATAAATCCTCCTTCTATTTTTTTGTTAAAAGTTTGATCATAAAATAATCGCTCATACGTTTGAAAAGCATGCAGTGGCACGCTCCATACATTTTTTCTTTGTTGCATAAATTCTTCATTTCTTCACTTCATTATTAGTAATTTCTTTGTTTCCTTATAATCTCCTGCCTGAATTCTATAGAGATAAACTCCCGACGGTAATCTTGATCCATCGAATTTTATTTCATACTTACCCCTATCTCTTGTCTCATTTAAGAGTGTCATTACTTCTTTGCCGAGTATATTATAAATCTTGAGAGATACAAAAGATTTCTTAGGAATTTCAAATCCAATAGTTGTTGTAGGATTAAAAGGATTAGGGTAATTTTGATATAGGATTATTTTACGCGGAAGATTTTCAACAATCCCGTTTTCAACCGCATCCGGCGAGTTGTCGCCTTTGAACTCAGCATTTGCTCTGATTGTAAGAATACTGCTTGTGCCCTCTTCACTTGTAACTTGATGCCACAAATATTCTACAGAAAAATTACCTCCGTTTGAACTGAAAGTTGCATTCGGATCAAACGATGTAGTGTTGATGCCTATCAAGGTTGTCCAGTTGTCAATTTGGACAGGACCACCGTCAGGAATTCCGCTAATTCTTATATGTGTCATGCCAATTTCATGCTGTGAAGCTCCTAATTGAAAAATACCCATTGAACCTTTTTTTTCAAACCATAGGCCCACATTTTCTCTACCTGTGCTTACTCCGCTTGATCTACTTGTCATATGGTAGAATCCTAAAAGCTCACCTTCTTCGCTTTTAGTCTCTATTCTTGTAGTTGCTATTTGTGTGCTGGTTCCGAATGATGAAAATCCATGCACTTCACCCATATCCGGATCGTCAGGTGCACTTACAATGAGTGTATCTTCTCCAGCGTTATTCGGATCTTTATTCTCATAGACAAAAGACATTTTTCCCTGCGCGTGGTATAAGGAATTACCTGTACTACTAGTTACTCTTCCATCACCCGTGCTTGTCATATCAGTAAAAGAATATGAATCTTGGCTATATTTTACGGTAACATCCCACATACTGAAAGCCAAATTTATGCTTGCCTTGCCTGTTATTGCACACAGACGTCCATGCGGTTTCTTAAAAACATATACTGCATTTATAACACCCAATCCACCGGATGAACCTGCAGTAAAAGTAACAGTGGCTTTTCCATTCTCATCGGTTGTTACACGTGTTGGACTAACAGTACCTCCCGTTGGCCCTTCACATAACGGTCCAAGTTCGGGATCAGAATAAGGTTCCAAAATAATCTCTCTATTTTTCAAAACGTACCCATCACATTCATCAATAAGCTCTATTTCTACTTCCGTGCTTTCATTTGGTGCAAGTTTTGTTTTTTTTGATGTAATTGTCATTTTTCCCCAAGCACTTCTTGCAACTGTAACGTCATTTTCTCTTTTATCAATTTCGAAATCTTGAATAGTTTGAAGAAAGGGCATAAGGCCCTGCGCCGCCTGGCGTGCTGCTGCTTCTATACCAGTGCCGCCTGAATTTGCGGTATAATTTACGGACGAAGACTTCACGACCTCTCTCGATGTGCCACATTCAAGTCGCCAAGTAAAAGTATAATTATCTCCACCATCTGGAGTTACTGAACCAGTCAGAAGATAGTCTATACCTTTAATTGGACCGGCAGGCGGCAGATTAGTATAAGTACTTCCGAATATCAATGTTCCATTCTGAGCAGAGTTAGCAAGCCACATTCCACCGTCAGACCATATAAAACAATCCTTTGTAGGATCTTCATCGTGCGAGAGGATACGAGCAAACCTGCCAAGATCAAATAAAGATGACCACTTAAATATTTCTTGAATAGCCGTATCGGGCGGAGCCGGAACATCGACAGATGCATCGAACATATAGATTCGCCTGTCGATGCATTCATCGCATTGTGCATATATCGCATTTGAATTTAAAATCAACAGATATAAAGCACAAAAAATAATAACATGCTTTCTAAAAATATCAATCATTAATTTCATAAAATTCCTCCTCTTATTTTAAAAGAAGTAATTTCTTCGTTTGAATAAAATTTCCAGCTTTTAATTGATAGAAATAGATTCCACTGTTTACCTGCTGTCCAACTGAGTTCGTACCATTCCATTCGACAGTGTGTGTCCCTGGTGTTTGCATTCCATTAGCCAACGTTGCAATTTCATGACCAAGGAGGTCATATATTCGAAGAGACACGGCATGACATGGCTTAACAATGGTATATGTAATTTTTGTGGAAGGATTAAACGGGTTGGGGTAATTTTGTTCAAGATAATATCCAGCCGGCATGTTTCCAGTTAATTCCTCGACTGACGTAATCATATCGGATAACGGTCTTCTGAAAACACCATCACCGTATGTGCCGGCAAATATATATGTGCCGCTTATTTCAAGCTTGTAGATATATTCGTTGCTCAAGCCGGTATTCACTAAAGACCAATTTGAACCGTTATCAGTTGAGAGATAAACACCTCCACCTATGGTCCCTGCAAAAATATTTGTACCACTAACAGTTAAAGTATTTATACTTGTATTTGTCAAACCATTATTTACTTCTATCCAGCTTGTACCATTATTTGTGGAAAGAAATACTCCTTGTCCTGGAATGGCTGAAAAAATATTTGTTCCGCTTACTGTCAGAGCAGCTATATATGCAGAAGGCGGCAAACCATTATTGACGTCAGTCCAACTTGAACCATTATCAGTTGATAGAAACACACCTTCGCCCTGTGTTCCTGCAAATAGATTAGTCCCCATGACGGCAAGAGCAGATATATTGGAATTATTAAGATTAGAACCGCTTGCATCATTCCAATTTGTGCCATTATTACTTGAGCGGAATATACCTGAGCCGGCTGTTCCGGCAAAAAGATATGTACTGTTTTTGACAAGCACAGTAACAGGATAGGGATATGAACCTAAACTAACGTCGACCCAAGATATACCGTTATTTGTTGAACGGAAAACACCGCCTTTTTCCGTACCTGCGAATACATACGCATCATCAGCGGCGAGTGAGAATACATCTGTTTTTGTCAACCCTCCATTGACTGCAATCCAGGATTCGCCATTATTTGTAGAACGGAACACACCTCCATTGATGCCGGCAAAAATGCTTGTACTATTTGAAGCAAGAGCGTTTATAGCTGAATTAACCATACCATTGCTTATAGATGTCCAATAATATCCATTATTGGAAGATATATAAGCACCACCTCCGCTAGTACCTGCAAAGAGATTATCACCATTGAAGGCTAAAACGTTGATATACTTGTTTGTTAATCCTGAATTACATTCTGCCCAGTTTGCACCGTTAAATCGGAAAACTCCGTTAAGTGTACCTGCATACGGTGTTGTAGCATTCCCATCGTCCTTTGCAATCAGTGAATAAACACCCAGATCTGTAAGACCAGTATTTATTTCTGTCCAGTTTGCTCCATTATCAGTTGATAGGAAAACTCCGCCACCCTCTGTTCCTACATAAAGATTTGATTTGTTAGCCGCCAGTGCTCGTACATTTGTATTCGTTAATCCTGTATTAGCAGAACTCCAGCTTGTGCCATTATTTGCGGATTTAAAAACTCCGCCATACGTACCAACAAATAAAATAGAATCACTAAATATTAACGATCTTACAGCTAAGCTCGTAAGACCGGAATTTACTGGAGTCCAGCTTGCGCCGTTATTGGTAGAAAGAAAAACGCCGCTGTTGGTGCCCGCAAAAAGATTTGTATTTTTTTTGACCAATGCATTTACATATGGATTCGTCAAGCCCGTATTCATCTCTATCCAGTGTGCTCCATTGTCTGTTGATAAAAAAACACCGCCGCCCGAAGTTCCAGCAAATAAATTCACACCATCTACTGCAAATGAACTGATATATGTATTAGATAATCCATTGTTGGCTTCAGTCCAGTTTACACCGTTATTAGTAGAAAGGTAAACTCCCTTAGGCGTTCCAGCATATGTAATTATTCCATTTGAACTGAAAGCAAAACAATTAATGTTTCCTCCTGCTGGACCATTTGTTCTAACCCATTGGGCATTAGATACCATTGAGGTCAATAAAAGCGCAAGTGCTATATAGAATTGTTTAATCATGATAATTGCTCCTTTTATTTAAGTTGTTATTACGAACCATCTTTTAAAGATTACTTACAGAACATATATCTCTTAGTTTTATTAATTCTTCTTTAAGTATATATCCTTTAGCACCAATTTGCTCAGCAGTAGAGCGAAACTCTTTATCATCATAGTCGGTAACAATTACAATATGAGCATCAGGAAATTCAGCAATGATATTTCTAGATGTTTCAAACCCATTCATACCCGGCATTATAACATCCATCAATACCCAATCTGGTTGTAGTTCTCTAAACTTCTGTATAGCTTGAGCCCCGTTTTCGCATTCAATGCAATCAATACCTGGAGCGGTAAGTAGATTTTTTATTATTCCTCGCATCCGCTGATTATCATCCACAATGAGAATTATCAAAGTATGCCTCAAAGGTTTTGCGTAAAATTTAATTTGTAGTAGCAGAGAAGTAAATAGGTGAGGGTCTTCTAAAATGTTCCGTGAATACCCCTATTTTTCATAGGGGTATTACCTCACACAAATTAATCTAGCAAAGCTTTTGAAACTTCATAACATTATTATAAGCGCACCTTTACTATACCTGGTTCTTGAAAGAGACGACAATTCCCATGAAGGTAAGGGAAAAAACAGATAAAGTTATCCAAGAAAAATTGGAATCGCTCGGATTAATAGTTCCAAGACTTTATGATGAAAATGTGAAGGCCAAAAATGGTATTAGCATATTTGCAAAGACCTTTAACAAAAGTGGCTCATTACTTTAGAACAATCTCATCCATTAAATTCCAAATGCATTGCATTAGAAAGGCAAGATATTTCAGTCACTATAGACCATTCAGCTTCACTGTATTAATCGAAGCAACTATCTTCCATTGTAGTATTCGGATTTAATATCACATTCGACTCAAATGTTCCCTCTTGAGGAGGAGAAGGAGTGTGATTTATGAAACATATATACATAAAAATGCGAAGCACGTGTGTTACTACAATTTTTCAGAGTATCGCTTTATTTTCGATAGCAAACCTAAGTAGCGCATTACTTCCGCTCAAGCCAAGCTTTTTTGCTATATTAGTTCTATGATTTTCTACAGTCTTATAACTAATACAAAGATCGTTTGCAATTTCTTTGCTTGTCTTATTGCCGGCAATGAGTTTGAGAATTCTTATTTCTGTTGCAGTAAGATCAGCTAAGCCCGGTATGGTGCTAAGTGCTGTTTGTCGTTTCTCAGATCTTCTGACAAGAATACCAGATATCGACGGTGATATGTAATGCTTTCCTTCGGCTACTGTTTTAATACTATTCAAAATTTCACTTGCTGCATTTTCTTTAAGAACGTACCCTAATACACCAAGGTCCAATGCCTCATTAAAAATTAATTCATCCGCACTCATTGTAAGTATAGCAAGTTTTGTCGATAAACCTCGTTCCTGAACAATTTTTGCCACTTGCAGTCCTGTCATTTTCGGCATCGCAATATCAAGTAAAGCAACATCTGGTTTTTTTTCTTCAATCATTGCAAGAGCTTCTTCGCCATCACTTGCTTCACCAACAATTATACAGGTATTATCTCCATCAATAATCTGGTGTAGACCGCTTCTTAGTACGGGATGATCATCCGCTATAACTACAGTTATCTTTTTACTTTTATCTTTCATGTTTTCTCCCTAACGGAATAGATATAGTTATCCTTGTTCCTGAATTCGGCTCCGACCTTATCTCCATTGTCCCGTCGAGTATTCGAACGCGTTCAGCCATTCCAGTTAAACCAAATCCTTTATGATTACTATCAAATCCAATTCCATTGTCTGATAGAATAAATTTAACATAATTTTTATCTCGCTTTATAAAAATATCTGCTTTCGTAGCTTTTGAGTGCTTAATGATATTATTAACCGCTTCCTGTACTATTCTGAAAATATTTATTTCCTGCTCGGGCGGAAATAGATTGTTCAAGTCATCTAAGTCCTCTTTAAACACTATTTTTGAAGATGATGATACACGTGATATAATTGAGCGAAGTGCGCCAGTTAATCCAAGCTGATCAAGATGATATGGCCGCAAATTATAAGATATTTCCCTTACCTCAGCCAGAACTTGAGATACAAGCGTCGATATCTTTTGTAACTGTTCATCCGAACTTTTTTTCTTTTCGTTTGCTTCAATTCCCATTATGGCTAAATTTTTAATAACAAGAAGATCCTGTCCAAGACTATCATGCAAACCAGCGCCGATCCTTTTACGCTCCTCTTCCTGTGATTCAATAAGTTTTTTTGACAATTCTTGCTGTTGTCGTGTTCTCCGTTTAAGATAATTAATGCGCAACCAAACTGTATATGTTATTATAAACATAAATGCAAATAACATAGAAAAACGAAACCATGATGTTTTCCAAAATGGCGGCACAATATGGATAGCAATTGATGCACCTTTCGTATTCCAAACACCATCATTATTGCTCCCTTGTACTTTAAATACATAATCACCAGGCTCAACCTTATTATACATTGCATATCGCTTTGTACCAGAATTTACCCAGTCTTTATCATAACCTTCTAACATATAACGATACATATTTTTTTCAGGAGCTGTATAAGAAAGAGCGGCAAATTCAAAAGAAAAATAGTTTTCTTCATACGATAAGTAAATCCCCGAAGAATAATCGCTGGGTAAATGCCTCGATTCATCAAAGACTTTAAAACCAGTAAACACAACAGGAGGACAATAATTGTTATCCTGTAAATTATCTGGATTAAAAACGACGTACCCTTCAACACCGCCAAAATACATTTTTCCATCTCTTCCGACACAACCTGATTCTTGATTGAATTCACCGCACAAGATTCCATCTTCGCGACTAAAATTTCTAAAACTTTTTGTTTCGGGATCAAACATGGTTAAGCACCTAGAGACTATCCATAGTCTACCTTTTAAATCACTCATGATTGTGCCTATGTGATTATCACACAATCCATCCTGATCCGTATAAGAAGTAAAATCATTAGTATTTTCATTATAACAATTCAATCCACCACCGACAGTTCCAATCCATATTCGTCCTTTGCTGTCTTCATGAAGCGCATAAATAGAATTGCTTCTAATACTTTTGGGATCATTAGGATTATGCAAGTAACGCGTGCATTTTCCTGTTTTCGGATCAAGCCGATTTAAACCCGACTTCTGCGTACCTACCCAAATATTCCCTTTTCTATCCTCCTGGATAGCCCATATACTATTTTCACTAAGCGATGTACTATCATCAGGATTATTCTTGTAGTGTATAAATTTTTCTGTTTTAGGATCGAACTTATCTAATCCTCCACGAGCAGTACCAACCCATACATTTCCTTTTTTATCTTGGAACAGGTAAAATATCGCATTGTCACTAAGACTATATGGGTCATCGTCTTTGTGCAAGTAATTTTTTGCTTTCTTCGTTCTAATGTTGAACTTTATCAATCCACCGTCACGGCTCCCAATCCAAAGTGTATTGTCCCGAATATCGGTCATGCAAATCAGCATATCACTACTGATGGACGTCGGATCATGAGGATTATGTCTAAAATGCATGAATTCGCTGGCACCATACGGAAGGTAATTCAATCCACCGCCATGTGTTGCCACCCAAATACCTCCCTTAGGATCTTCACTAATATCTAAGACATACCCCTCACTTAAACAATGTGGATTACTTTTTTGATGAAGATAATTTATAAATCTTTTTCTTCTATAATCATAATTTGCAACTCCTTGATACGTTCCCAGCCAAATACCGCCTGCATCATCTTCTGAAATACAAAAGACTGTATTGCTGTTAAGACTATTAGAATTGCCAATCTCGTAAACATATTTATTAATAATCTTATTCTTTATATCGGCTATGAGCACTCCATCATTAGCTGTACCGAGCCAAAATTTTCCGAATCTATCCTGTACTATGCTGCTTATAACAACATTAGATAATCTTTTTGATTTTCCTTCAAGTTTAAATAAATAGAATTCATCGCTTTCCCGATTATACGTATAGAGCTCTCCATTGATCATAATCACATATAAAATACCTTGTTCATTCTTGTACAGTGCTCTAACTGCATTCTTAAACGATGAAGAATAGGGATGAAATTTATCGCGTTCATAAATGCGACACATAAATTGCTGATTTTTTTCTTTAGTAATTCGACAAAGGCCAAATGAGGTGCCAACCCAAATGTTCTTATTTTTGTCTTCAATAATAGAACTAATTGTAGATTTTTTTAAACCCATGGGAATAAATGAATTACTTTTGAAGTTATATATCTTATTTTCATCAGATTTCTTCCAGCACAAACCATAGCTGAAAGTACCAATCCATAGCGTCCCATCAGAATCTTCACAAAGGGAAACTATTCTATTATCAGGAATGCTGGTTGAGTCATTTGGATTATTCATGTAGGAAGTAAATTTTTCAGAAGTATAATCAAATCGATTCAGACCGCCGTTTTGAGTGCCTATCCATAGATCACCATTTCTGCTTACACAAATGGCATTTATCCAATTATCGGAAATACTTGTTGAATCACGCGAGTCATTTTCAAAAGTTCTGATTTGGTAACCGTCATATTTATTCAAACCATTACTCGTTCCAAACCAAAGAAATCCCTTCGTATCTTTCACAATTGACAATACAATAGGAGAAGAAAGCCCTTCATTTATTGACAAACGCTTGAACTGTATTTCGTGGAATTGCGCTCGTAACGACGGGCATCCTATATAAAGTAAGAATAGAAAATTCAAGCAAAGTTTCATTAGAAAAATATACTCACGTTATTTCAAAAATACAAAAATCATACATATTTTATACCAATATAGAAATAGTAATCTTTATATATAGCTGATAATTATCAACCATTTCCAAATATTCATTGATTCACTTGATTTTCTCATTAATGAAGACTATAATCATATTCACATAGCTTTAAATTCTTTTACAATTAAGAGAAAGAAAAATATATGTTTAGCGGGATACGTTATCGTATTACAGTTCCTTTTGACCTCAAAAACCCAAATGGGCTTAAAAGATACGCTGAGCGATGCCTCAGCTCTTTAATAGATAAAGTAAAGAAACGATCTACTTCATTACGTCAGGATATTCAGGAAACCGAAAGGAAATTAAGCACCATAAAATCTTATATTGACGGGGCAAGAAAATCAGATTTGCTCTCCGACAACGAATATTTCAGCGCAAAGAGAAAAATTCACATAGGCACATTTCTCATAACGGGAATAACAATTACGGAAGGACTTCTAAACTACTTTTCAACTCTTGTGTTCATTCAAGGTGAAGACATAGGAATTGCATCTTTACGATGGCTCCTTGCTATTGTACTTACATTAGGAGCTATCGCTTCTGCTGAAAAGTTCATGGAATCTATAATCCCGATTAAAAGGCATAACGAACCAACTTCAAAACCCCGTTCCGTTTTAATGATAATAATTTGGTCTGTTCTATTTATAGGAGTCGAAGTAGCGATATCCGGTGTCGCAGAAGCGCGGGCGAGAGATATAGAAGGCGGAAAAACCGGTACATTACTATATTATGGATTTATTGTGCTTTCCATGGTACTACCACTAATCGCTGGCGGAATAAGCTGGGATATGTTGCATGTCTACGACTCATATAAATACACAAAGAAGTTTAACAAAGCTAAACATAAATGGGACACACTGGAACGCCATATCAAAAGTGTGATGCAAAAACTTGAAGACTTCTATAATGTCAATCTAAATCGGACATGGCACAGATTTAATGATTTCCGTACATACAAAGAAAACTATAACCTGCGGCGTGGAATAAATGAGCAAACGGAAAACTGCTATTTTGCAGAATTCTCATTTTTTAAGGAAGAAGCAGATAAGCGCTATGGCGCAATTCTTGGCTACATTGAATCCAACCTTAAAAATAAGTACTTAGGTAAAAAGGAAAAAAGTGAATGAGCAAAAGGCTATCTTTTTACTTGTCTATTCTCGCTTCATTCATGCTAAATGCTTGTTCTACCGGAACTCAGGAACGGTTAAATTGTATTTGCTTAATAGATTACTCTGGAAGCCTAACAGAGCAAACGCTAAACAGATACATTGATATTATAACAGAAAACATCCTAGAAAACCTTCGGGAAAAAGACAGATTAGTTGTTCTGCCAATAGACGAAGGTGCAAAAATTGAACCAGTGAAGCTTGTATTTGAAGACTTGTCTGAGAAAAAATTTTCTTACCATACAGATGGTTACACACACGCAAGGGATAGCTTGCTTTATAGGCTTAACAAGTATGTCAAATCCATTCAACCGGAAATTAAAAAGAAGTTGAAACAAGAAAAGATAAATAGGCAAAAATATACATATTACACGGACATATTCTCGGCACTCGAGCAAGTTGTAGCTCTGCTTGAACATAATGAGCCAGATACCTTCTGGGATAGACTTGAAAGATTTGTCACTGGCAAAAAGAAATTGATTTCGAAAAATGCGATTTTCATCTTTTCGGATATGATCCAGGAATCGAAAGAAATCTCTTTTGCCAATCCCACAGGATGCACACCTGATGAAGCCCAATTCATAATAGACAAACTAAACAACTTCAACAAAATTCCAAATCTTGAGGGTTGCGTAATCTTTGTAAATGGTAGAACAGGTATCAGTAATGAACAAGTCGATAACATCCAAAATTTCTGGATAAGATATTTTAAAGAAGCAAAAGCAGAACTTAAGGCTTATGATTATGACGTAGGACATGAAATAACAGCATTCCTGAAAAAACGCGCTTTAAATTAATCGCTGATTCCAACTAATTCATCATGTTACTAATATTTCATTTAGGTTCTATTTATCGCAAATTACGTGTGGACACAACTGTATTTCTTTACTTAACTTCACGCTATTTTATATATGTAACTAAGTAAAATCATTTAGGTTCCTTACGGTTTGGCAATTCTAACATGTTTGAGCATTATTTTTTGGATTGCTGCTCAAATTCCGATATTTCGAAATAATGGAAATGTTGTATTATATTAAATAATAAGTGGATTCTAATTATAAAGAATTATATTAATTAACGAAGCGGTTCAACTTGAAAACTTGATATTAAATGAAAAAGTTGGAAACCTTAAAAAAATGGTTTCAGCTCTTTAAGCAATTCATACCAACCACTCTTCCAGTTTTTATTGATGACGAGGATAACAGAAAAGCAAGAATTCTGCATACAATTGGAATAGTTGCCTTCTTTTGTATAAACATATTAATAATTTATCGACTATTAAACGCTTACCTTCTAGATATTATACCTCTTCTGGCTCTTAATATTGCAGTCTATCTATCACTTCTATTGTTAGTAAAAAAGAAATTAAATCTTTCTGCCTTTTTAGGCTTATGGTCAATGTTATTCTTCGTTGGATACCAATCCCTCTTCAATTACGGACTGCACGATGTTGTAATATTTTCACTACCTATAATATTAATTGTGGGTGGCTTAATATTAAATAAAAGAAACTATATTATTCTAGTTTCTACTTCAATAGCTCTGTTAACACTAATTGGACATCTACAGATCACCGAAACAGTCAAAAACCTATGTGCCGAAAAAGTTAGCTGGAGTGATTTGCTGGACCTTGATATCATGCTACTTATCACAGCTATAACTGTATGGTATTTATCGGATAGTCTTAGAAAAACCATAGTCCGTTTACAAAAGAGCGAAAAAGAAATATTAAAAAAAGCTGAAGAACTGAGTATTTCAGAGAAACGTTACAGATTACTTTTTGAGAATGCTAACGAGGCAATCTTCATACTCAGCTACGATAAATTCATAGGCTGCAACTCAATGGCTTTAAAAATGTTCGGTTGTAATGATAGTAAAGACATTATCGGTTATTATATATATGATTTTGGACCCGATTATCAACCCGATAATAGAAATTCAAAAGAAAAAATTGTTGATCTAATCAACCGCGCTCTTTACACAAGCTCACAGAGGTTTTACTGGAAATTCCAAAGATGTGACAAGACGCTATTTGACGCAGAGGTTTCGCTGAGCAAGCTGGATTACGGAGGAGAAACCTTGCTACAGGCAATGATAATGGATGTAACTGCTCGACTGGAAGCAGAAAATTCATTAAGAAAAGCTGAGGAAAGACTGAGAAACATAATAGAAAACACACCAAATCTTTTCTATATATGCAACACAAATTATGAATTTACCTATTTGAGTCCACAAGCAAAAGAAATATTTGAACTCGATACTGACGAAAAAATATCTTCGTTTAGAAACGTTTTATCAGACAACCCCGCCAATAAAATTGCTCTGGAGATTTCCCAAAAAGCAATCGAGACAGGCATAAGGCAGCCTCCATACGAATTAGAAATTATAAGCAAGAAGGGAAACAAAATCTGGCTTGAGCTCCAGGAAACACCGATCGTTCAAAATAATAAGACAGTTTCATTAGTTGGTGTCGCAACTGATATCACAAAAAGAAAATGGGCTGAAAGAGCACTACAAGCAAGCGAAAAAAAATACCGAGATATTTTTGCACTCGCTCCAATAGGAATATATCAATCATCACGTTCAGGTAAATTGCTAAACGCAAATATCAGTATTGCTAAATTACTTGGCTACTCAAGCATAGAAGAGTTTATAGGTTGCAACCTAGAAGATATATATTATAACAAAAAAGATATGGAGCATTTTATTGCTCAACACGATATTGCTGGTGAAAACGTCACACTTAGCTTCGAAACACAGTGGAAAAAGAAAAACGGTGAAGTAATATGGGTATTATTAACTGTTCACGATGTTAGAGATAAATCCGGACAGGTACTGTATTATGAAGGTTTTGTGTTTGATATAACTGCGCGTAAACAAGTAGAAGAAGCATTAAGTGAAAGCGAAGAAAGGTATCGGTTGCTTGTTGAAAACTCAACTGATCTTGTGGCAGAAATAAATACACTTGGCGAATACCTTTACGTAAGTCCAAATGTTAAGACAATTTTAGACTACAGGCCAGTTGATTTAATCGGTACTAATATAATATCCAAAGTCTATAATAAGGATAAAGAACTCATATATGAAATTCTCAACAAAAACAGAGGGAGTGCTACATACAGATACCGAGATAGAAACGGTATGTGGCACTGGTTTGAATCCTCATGCCAGTCCTATAGTACGTCAAGCGGTGAGAAAAGGATCGTGATCGTAAGCAGGGATATCACAGAGCGTAAGAAAGCTGAGCAAGAAATAGAAATCTCACGAAAACAATTGCAATATTTTACCGAACATTTAGAGCATGTACTCGAAGAGGAGAGAAAAGGTATATCGAGGGAAATGCACGATGAACTTGGACAATTGCTTACCATTTTGAAATTTGATTTGGGTTGGATTAGATTAGAAGTACTAAAAGGCAATATTAACGTAACCGACAAAATAGATTCTATGATTGAATCTGTGAATGAATGCTTGTCAGCTGTTAAGAGAATATCAAAGGAAATTAGACCTCCACAACTGGATGCCCTTGGATTAAGCGGAGCTATTCAATGGGATATAGAGCAAGCTGAAAGGAAAATCGGAATCAAAGGAAACTTAACGATTTCACCTTCAGGCCTTGAACTAAGAGGTAAAACCGCTACCGTTTTATATAGAATTTTCAGGGAAGCCTTAACAAATGTTGTCAGACATTCTCAAGCCAAAAATATATACGTAAACTTGGAAAAAAAGGAAACTTCGCTTATCTTAACAATTAGAGACGATGGACGAGGAATAACAAAAAAAGAATTAAAGGGCGAAACATCGCTTGGCCTGGTCGGTATGCGTGAAAGGGCAAGAATGATTGGCGGAACAATTACGATTAATGGTAAAACTGGTGAAGGAACAACGATAAAAGTTGAAGTACCAATAGAGAAAATTAAAGAAAGTAACATCATAGAAAGCGATATGGTAATATGATACGAGTTCTTATTGCTGATGACCATCCAGTTGTACGTAAAGGATTAGTCACCATACTAAAAGAAGCTCCCGATATAAAAGTCGAGGATGAGGCTACAAATGGTGAAGAGGTAATGGAAAAAATCCGAAATTCCGACTATGACGTACTCGTTCTGGATCTTTCTATGCCAAAACTAGACGGACTAGAAGCTATCCGAAGAATCAAATCCGAAAAACCCGATATGGCTATTCTGGTGCTAAGCATGAATCCAGAAGAAGTCTTTGGAATCAGAGCGCTAAATTTAGGTGCATCTGGCTATCTATCAAAAGATGTTGCACTGGAACAGCTTGTTCAGGCTATCCGTAGAGTTGCCTCCGGTAAAGTATACATTTCACAACTGCTGGCAGAATCAATTGCCCAAAATGTAAGTCGTGGTTCACCTAAATTGCCACATGAACATCTTTCCGATCGCGAATACCAAATAATGCTTATGATAGCTCAGGGAAAGTCTCTTAAATCCATCGGAGAAGAATTGTCGCTTAGCGTGAAGACCGTCAGTACCCATCGATCGCATATTCTGCAAAAAATGGGTCTGAAAAACAACGCTCAAATTGTAGCCTACGCACTACAGAATAAACTGATTAAATAGCAGCGAAAATTTATAGAACTGATTGAATAATTAAGAATATCAATCTGAAGCCATAACCATCCAATTATTATATAATATTAAACTAACGAGAATCATTATTAACTATATAGGAAAATTCCTATGATTTATGCTTAAAATTGTATAATTAAAACAATTTTATAAATAAGCCTTGATTTTTTTTAAATTTTAATAAAATTAAGAATCAGGAAAAACTTATACAAAAATCAGAAATAAACTGATACTATATTTCAATTGAATTTCGATAATTCAAGTAGTATAAAGAAATCAATAAACTTTGATTTTTATATAGAGGAGCTAAATAAGGAGAAAAAAATATATGCAATCAACAGCCCAGAAGAAAACACAAACATTAAACGAAAACATTTTGCAACTTGTGACCTTCAAAATCGAGCACGAAGAATTCGCTATAGAAATAAATCACATACAAGAAATTAACCGAATGTCAGAAATTACACGCGTGCCTAATTCTCCTGATTTTGTGAGTGGAGTAATCAATCTTAGAGGCAGGATTATACCCGTAATTAATATGCGTAAGAGATTCGGATTTCCGGAAAAAGAGCCAGACAAAAACACAAGAATAATAGTCGTAGAATTAGGAGAAATAATTGTGGGTTTTATAGTTGATGCCGTTCACGAAGTTATTAGAATACCTAAAAATATTACAGAACCTCCTCCCTCATTAGTAGCTGGAATTGGTTCAGAATATATTACATCAGTTGCAAAACTTGAAAATCGATTATTGATTATTCTAGATATAGAACGGATTCTTCACGATAAGGAAAAGCAACAATTAGAAGCAACAACCAAATCCTAAATAAATTGCAAGAAATCTTATGGATGAGAACATAAGAAACCTCATACAAGTGTTACTTACAAATCCCGACCCAGACGTTCGTCGTGCAGCAGCAGAAGAATTGGGAAAATATGAAGATAGGAATATTTTAGGTGTTCTATCAATTGCTCTTAAAGACGAAAACAAGGGAGTTATCGACGCAGTTGCCAGAGCACTAATTAATATTGGTGGAGTTGATGCTGCCAGAGCTATTGTGCATCATATTGAGGATGAAAACATAGCCACAAGAAACCTAGCTGCCAAACTGCTTGTAAACCTTGGCACATCATCCATACATGCAATAATACCATATTTACAAGATTCCAATAAAGATACTAGAAAAATGGCAGTTGACATATTAGGAGAAATTAGAAGTAAAGAATCAATCTACTACCTGCTCCCTCTTCTACATGACCCCGATCCAAATGTTATAACATCAACATTAGAAGCCTTCGGAAATATTGGTAGCAACAAAGTTATAGAATCAATTTGTGAAACATTTGAGAAGTACCCTTTTGCAAAGTTGATGGCAATTGAAGCATTAGGCAAGATCGGGGGCAACAATGCACGCCAATTTCTGGAGGAAAAATATAAAAAAGCTTTAGAAAACAACATCAAAGAAGAAGTATATCTTTTTGCATTACTGGATGCTTTAGGCAACGTTGGCAACGAAACAACTCTAAAACTCTTAATAGAAAATTATGACAAAACGCCTGAAACTTTGCACGATGTGTTATTACATGAAATAATTCAAATTGTGGAAAAAAATAACATAGATTTCTGTTTTGAAGAAAAATTCAAAAAGGATCTTCTTAAAGCACTTCACAATGATAACATTAATATAAAATTAAGTGCAGCTAAAGGTCTCATACAATTCGAAGATGAATTAATTACCAGGGAACTGCTTTTTTCATTAGGCATATCTGAAGATATAGATTGCTTGATAATTGCGAATATGCCTACGCGACGGAATGTATTTCACATCGCTGTTGAATGTCTGAAAACTACAACAAGACAAAGCAGTATTTTTCAAATTATCCTATTATTAGGAAAACTTGCCTCAGAATTTTCTCGATCAATAGAAAAATTGCATACCCAAAAAATAGATAACGAGTCCTTATCTAAAGCTTTTGATGCAATAACATCCCATTGGTACGACATTAATCAGGAAAACTGGGATATTGCGGTTGAGGCATTGTTTAGAATTGATTCGGATAGAGCTGCACAGTTCCTTATATCAATTATGAATGAAATTGACCCCTGGCCCAGGTCTGTTCTAATAGGTCAATTGGCAAATATACCAGTTGCACAGGCCACATATTGTATAAATTGCTTCATAAATGATGAAAATGATCTTGTTCGCGAAGCAGCATTAATGGCTTTAAAAACAGCAAACTCAAACGTAAAAACTAAAGATTCTGATAATTGATCAGGTTAAGCAGCAGACGTGGATAATAAAATAGAACATATTGCATTTCCCGAAACATCACCAAAACTGGATGATGAGACATTCATAAAACTCCGAGATTATATCTGTAAGAAAACAGGTATTTATTTTAACGAAAGGAAAAAATATTTCATAGAAGGTAGACTTGCAAAACGACTTCAGATGCTTGCTATTCCCTCTTTCGAAGAGTACTATAAAATTCTAACCAACGGATTAAATGAAGAGGAATTTAGTTACGTCTGCAATATAATTACTGTAAATGAAACATCTTTTTTCCGTAACGAGCCCCAAATAACAGCATTCCAGAACAGACTTGCGGTAGAATTGATTGAGGCAAAAAGATTATTAGGCAAAGAGAGTCTCAAAATATGGAGCGCTGCATGCTCTTCAGGTGAAGAACCTTATACAATAGCAATGGTTTATCTGGAACATCTTAAACCTCGCTATCCCGATCTGACCATTGAAATAATAGGCACTGATATCAATACTGCAGTGCTGGAGTTAGCAAAACGTGGTGTATACACTCAATATTCTCTACGGTCATTACCCGAAGAATACTTAAAATACTTTGATAAGCAGGACGGCACCTTCAAAATAAAGGAAGAAGTAAAAAATCTCGTTCATTTCGATTATCTTAATCTAGTGGATAAGCAAAAAATGCGACAGATGAAACATTTTGATTTTATTTTCTGTGCTAATGTCTTAATATATTTTCATGAAAAAGCCAAAATACAGGTTGTGAATGATTTATATAACAGCTTAAACCGAGGTGGGTATCTTTTAATTGGGTCATCAGAAATGCTACATAGAATTTCTACAGCATTTAAACTGGTAGGAATTCCAAAAGCAACAGCGTATAAAAAGGAGTAAAAAATGGATAAAGTTATATTGGTCGTAGACGATTCAGCTACCGTAAGAAAATTCGTAGCGGCTTCATTGAATGTTAAAGGACTACGTGTTATTACAGCCGCTGACGGTATCGAAGCATTAGAACAAATGCCAAAGGAAAAAATTGACGTAATAATTCTGGATTTGAATATGCCCGACATGGATGGTTTTGAGTTCATGCGAACGGTAAAAGGAACTCCTGAGTATAGTGAAATCCCAATAATAGTCTTATCATCAATGACTGATTTAAAGAACAAAGATTTAGCATTAAAAATGGGCGCGGTAGCATTCTTAGAAAAACCTTTAAGCACCGATATTATTCAAAAAGAGGTATTCAGGTTTATTCAAAAACCATTAAAAAGTACTGAGTCTGCATAGGAATAATCCTATTATTAAATCCTAAATTAGCCTATGGCTTATGAATAGAGAAAGATACAATTTTAAATTAAGAAATAACTAGATTTATAAATTAAATTAAAGGATACCTACTATGAACACAATGAAAATATTAATCGTTGATGATTCTGTAACCCTGCGGCGTATCCTCATAAACGCACTAAAGAGTATAGGCTACACCGATGTAGTTGAAGCAGCAAACGGAAAGGAGGCGCTTGAAAAGCTTTCAAGCAATAATATAGACTTTCTGATTACAGACTGGAATATGCCCGAAATGAACGGAATCGAACTCGTTAAAGAAATCAGAGCAAATCCGAGTTACTCTTCCCTTCCGGTACTGATGATTACAGTTCATGGTAGCGAACAGGACGTCATAGAGGCTCTAAAGGCAAAGGTTAATAGTTACATTGTTAAGCCATTCACACCACAAGAGCTAAAGGACAAAATTGAAGCTGTATTAAAAACGGTACAGGTTAACTCACCATAAAGTTAGAGATTAGATAATGTTGATTTTAATTAAACAACCGGAAAGGAATTAGACCAATGAATCATCTAGAAGTTGAAAATATATTACAAAAAGCGGCAGAAATGAAGGTGTTCTGTGAATATGGTCAGCGTACCATTCCGGTTCTTGATGAAATAGCAGCTTTTATTAGCGAAATAAGTCCTGCAATCGAAGAATTGAAAGCCGTTTTAGAAGTGGCAATGGTCAATATCCCAAAAGCTGCAAATCAGTTAACACGAGTTACCGAGGCTACTGAGCAGGCTACCACCCAGATTCTTAATACACTGGACAAAATGGTTGTAAAGCTGGAAGATTTAATCACTGCAGTATCTACAAGCACTAAATCCAAGGATCTCGATAATTTAATTAATAAAATGTCTGCCCTGGTAAAAGCGTTGGTAGACAAATCAGGATGGGATAACGACGTCGTACAGCTTGCCGAGACCTGGGATTCAATGGCAAAATCACTTAAAGCAGCTGGTATTGCTGACCTTGAATATATATTAAAGAATCTCCAGGATGACTGCACCGAAATCATGATGGCTCTACAGGTTCAGGATATTACTCAACAGCATATCGGAACAGTAATGGGAACAATTCAATCCGTTGCTGAAGAGCTGCAAAGAATAACAAAGGGATTTTTTGGCGAACCCATGAAAAAGGAAGCCGTAATTAATTTAGACCTGCCACCTAATCCAGAACTTGTTAGTGAACAAGAACGAAAAAAGATGGTCGATGAACTACTAAACAAAGCTAGAAGTGGTCAAATATAGAAAATTTTTAAAAGGTGACTTATGAAACACGAACAATCTTTATACAACGACTTAGAACAAACCGAAAATATAATTTCAGCCTTGCAAAAGGTTATTACATTACTTGATCGCATAAAAAACGCAATTGAAGAAAGCACGAGCAAAATACCCCGTGCTTCAATACAATTAAATACAATTACGCAAGCTACTGAAGTCGCAACGGTAGAAATACTCGACGTTCTCGAACAAATGGAAACAAAAATTCATATGGTAGAAAACGGATTAAAAGAGCTTGAAAATGATAATCTTTCTGAAAAACAGTACCTTCTTCTTACTGGGATAAAGCAAACCATAACAGAATTGAAGGAAAGTACAATAAACATTTCCGTTACCCTGCAGGTCCAGGATATAACATCACAAAAAATAAGGGCAGCTAACCATCTCATTGAATCTGTCCGAAAAGAACTATTAAAAGAGCTCAACTATTTCGAAACAAAGAAGAAATCTGATTGTGAAACAAATAAATCAAACGAAACAGAAAATGAAGAGCACTCACATGCAATGGATGCGCCATTCAGGAAAAATCCCGAACATCAGTCCAAAATAGATAAAGTTGTTTCTATGTGGCATGAAAATGGGAATAAGGGACATTAACAAAATATTAAGGATTAGACTCCATGAGTAATCAAACAAACATACCTGGCTTCGATGATGAAATGCGCGAGATTCTGGATAGCTATCTGGTTGAATCGAAAGAAATACTCGAGCAATTAAGTCAGGATTTAATCAAACTGGAAAAAAGTCCAACCGATTCAAATCTTCTTAATAATATTTTCCGCGGAATGCATACGTTGAAAGGTACATCATCTTTCTTAGGTTTCAGTCAAATATCTGAATTAGCGCATGTTTGTGAAGATCTTTTGAATAGATTGAGGAAAAACGAAATAGTTGCAGATAGTAATATTATTGATATACTAATTGATGCTCACAAGACTGCTAGAATTCTTTTAAGTAGAATTGAAAATCATAATCTTGAGCCAATTGATATTAACAACTTGCTTGATAGAATTAAAACCGCAACATCCCAGAAAAGTACTGCAACAACTGCCTCACCTGAAACTGAAACCGTCGACGTTAAATTAAAAGAACAAGCTGCTACCATTCTGAGTTCACCTGAATACGCCCAACCTTTATCTTCTGAAGCAACGATTCGTGTAGATGTTGCTAGATTAGATGAATTAATGAACCTCGTAGGAGAATTAGTTTTAGCACGTAACAGGTTATCGCAAGCTACTTACTCATTAACGGAAGAAGATAACAAATCTGAATTAAGCAAACAAATAGTCGAAATAAGTGATCAAATCGATTTCGTAACAACAGAACTCCAAATAGCGGTAATGAAAACCAGAATGGTCCCAATAGATAAGGTTTTTAGCAGTTTACCACTTCTCGCAAGAGATCTCATGAAGGCAACGGGTAAAGAAGTAGATCTACAAATCTACGGAAAAGAAACCGAACTGGACAAATCACTTATTGAAGAATTACACGATCCCCTTGTACATATGCTTCGCAACGCATTCGATCATGGAATCGAACCTCCTGAAGAAAGAATCAAGAAAGGGAAACCTAAAGAAGGTACAATAATTATTAATGCTGAGCGCGAGGGCAACTATATTCTTATTACAATGGAAGATGACGGTCGAGGAATGGATGCAAATGAAATTAAGAAGAAAGCATTAGAAAATGGATTAATTACCGAAGAAGAAGCCAGAGAGATGTCAACAAATGATGCCCTCAACTTAATTTTTCTGCCCGGATTCAGTACAAAAAAGGAAGTAAGCAATGTATCAGGCAGAGGTGTTGGAATGGACGTTGTAAAAACCAAGATAGCAAAATTAAAGGGAATAATTGATATACATTCTGAAATTGACAAAGGTACAATTATTACTCTTAAATTACCTCTAACATTAGCTATTATTCAGGGATTACTATTCAAAGTATGTGACGAAATCTTTGCAATTCCTTTAAATACTGTTCTGGAAATAGTAAAACCTAACCAAAATGATATATATACAATTCAAGGAAGAGAAGTCATACGAGTCCGAGACTCCATTCTGCCTCTTGCCAGAATGGAAAACATCATAGGCAAAACAAAACATGAAAAAAGCACAAAAGGCCAATATGTAATTATAGTTGGTTGGGCTGAGAAAAGAGTAGGTATAGTAGTTGATTCACTACTTGGGCAAAAAGAAATAGTTATTAAATCACTTGGAAAGTATCTGGGTGATGTGCCTGGGATTGCAGGTTCAACCATTTTGGGAGATGGAAGAGTTATATTAATAATCGATGTGGGTCAATTCATTGAAATATTTGGTTCCCGACTCACTAAAGCAGCATAGTTGCTAATTATGAAAATAGACGAACAAAATATTATTAAAGTTATAGTTATTGACGATTCAGCATTCATACGAAAGTCATTAAAAATGATGCTTGAATCTGATTCCGAAATTCGGGTTATAGCTACAGCAAAAGATGGAAACGAAGGGTTAGAAAAAATAAAAAATTTGCAACCAGATCTGGTTACACTTGATATTGATATGCCCGGGATGGACGGATTAACAGCTTTAAAAATAATTATGGAACAAATGCCAACTCCAGTGCTTATTGTAAGCGCTTTAACAACTGAAAACGCAGTAGCAACCATAAAAGCGTTTGAATTGGGCGCAGTAGATTTTATTACAAAAGACTTATCGGTTTGCAGTTCCAATATAAAAAGAATAGAGAAAGACCTAATAGATAAAGTTAAACAGATAGCCCGAAGCCGATTAATCCAAACCCGCTTCCGAATGCGTAGATTAGCCCAATTGACAAGAAAAAAACCTGACGCTATACCAATACCCCCTCGAAATGTTACTTTTGATAACATTATATACGACGCACAGGCTGTTCTGATTGGAGTATCTACAGGCGGACCACAGGCATTATTAAAAATGATACCAAAGCTTCCGAAAGACTTTCCTATCGGAATAGCCATTGCGCAACATATGCCAAATAAATTTACCAGTACCCTTGCAGAACGACTAAATACAATAAGCAACTTAACAATAAAAGAAGCCGAAAATGGCGAACATCTGGAAGCCGGAAAAGTTCTGATCGCCCCTGGCGGTAGGCAAATGACATTTACCCTGAACAACAACCACGTACAGGTAAAAATATCCGACGAACCAAGTCATGTTCTCTACAAACCTTCAATAGATCTTATGATGACATCTGCAGCTAAATGTTATAATGGACCTTTAATCGGCATAATAATGACTGGTATGGGTAAGGACGGAATTCAAGGACTTAAACACATAAGAGCAAGAGATGGATTTGTTATTGCGCAAGATGAAGACAGCTGTGTAGTATATGGCATGCCCAAAGCGGCCTATGAGCAAGGATTAGCAGATCTTGTTTTGTCTCTTGATGATATCACCGCTTCGTTAATAAAATTGTCCGAAAAACGCAAAAATGCCCAAGTAAGGGTTTAAATTACAGGGGAAAGTCAATGATAGATAACACTACTAACAATATAGAATTATCAATAAGCACTAAAAAAATTGATCGTACTTTAGATTCTGGTACTACTACAGCAGAATACCTGTTAGAAAAAATCCATAAAGTTCAAAAGGAGGATCATAGTAGATTATTAGAATTTTGCGATTTTCTGAAGAAATTAGACACATTTATGAAGAGCGTTTATTTAAACTCGCTTCCGGAAATTGATGAAAATAAAATACTTGAAGAGATAACAAAGCTAAGTATAGATACAATTAAGTCTGAAACCTCATATGTATTTAAGTATGAAAAAGATAAAAGGGTTAAACTTATTTCGTATCACAAGATGCCTGAACTTTGTGAAAAAGAAATTACCCTGATGACTGATCTAATTTCTGAAATGCTAAATAAAGACATGATTTCATTCCTTGAGAATGAGGTTAATCTGGAAACAATGTGCTGGAACGCCATAGATATTTGGGAAATATCAGAAGAATCTGATAACAAGCAATGCGCATTATTCTTACCTATTGTACGGAACCATCGGGAAAGGCTAATCTATGTATTGGTAATAACCCATAGGGATCCCCAGTTTTTCTCACATGAAGTTATGAGTGCTTTTAAGATTCTCGCATACCTAATTGGTCTCCATTTAAATAACTTGAATTTCAAAAAATCCATCAATGAAAGAGCAAGTGAATTAGTTTCAACTGATAAGGCTGAGTCAACCGATGAAGCCTATAAAGAATTAGAAGAATTATCATATTCAATCTCACATGATTTAAATTCGCCAATAAATATAATCCACAATAATTGCGAATGGATTTCGACCAATTATTCACATGTTTTGGACCCTGAGGCAAATAGAATTTTAAAACAAACCATATCAACAGCTGAACACATGAAAAGCTTGCTCGATGGATTGTTAGAATTTTCAAGATATGTAAGAGCTACACCCAAACAATCATTGATCGATATGAACTCTCTTGTTCGCAATGTTTGTAATGAACTCCTGGATAGCGATGATAATCCAGGTGCAGTTTCAATTACAATAAGACCTCTCTTGTCTGCAAATGGTGATGCAACGCTTATTCGCCAGGTTTGGTATAATTTAATCTCAAATGCATTTAAATTTACTAGGTACAAACAGAAAAGAAAAATAGAAATAAGCTCTTTGAAAAAGGATAATGAAATAGTTTATTGTGTTGCAGATAATGGAGTAGGGTTTGATATGCAATATGCTAACAAGCTATTTAACGCATTCTCAAGGCTACATTCTATTGAAGAATTCGAAGGTACTGGAGTTGGACTGGCTATAGTCAATCGAATAGTCAGAAGACATGGTGGGCGCGTATGGGCAGAAGCAAAAGTCGATAATGGTGCAAACTTTTACTTTACTTTGCCAATAAATAAATCACAGGGATAAGTATTAACAATGGAAAACCAGGAGCAAAAAATCTTAGATATATTAATCCTTGAAGATGTTCCAATAGATGCGGAACTGATAGACCGGGAACTCAAAAATGCACATTTTCAATATCGTATGAGAAGAGTTGCATCAAGAAATAAATTTATCAAGGAAATAGAAACAAGATTACCTGATGTAGTCTTGGCTGACTATTCCCTGCCTCAGTTCAATGGTCTGGAAGCACTTAAGATTATAAAAGAAAAAGGAAAAAAAGTTCCATTTATTTTAGTAACTGGATTAAAAAACGAGGAGATAGCAGTAGAATGCTTGAAGCAAGGAGCTGATGATTACATTTTAAAATCCAGTCTTCGTAGATTACCGGGTGCAATAGTAAATGCACTCGAAAAGAAAAGGGCTGAGTGGGAGAATGAAAGGCTCGAAGAAGAACTGCAAAGGTACCAAAAGCAAATACTTAATATATTTGACAGTATAACTGATGCGTTCTTTGCAGTAAATGAGTCATGGGAAATCACCTATCTTAATCCAAGGTCGGATATATTCTTGAGAAAGTTCGATAAGCGACGTGAAGAACTTTGGGGCAAGAACTGGTGGAACGAATTTCCTGCTAATCCAGATTCAGTATCTTATAAATCTCTTCACCGTGCAATGTCAGAACGAATATCAATTGAATTTGAAGAATACTACCCTTCCATAGAAACATGGGTGGAAATTAGAGCTTATCCTTCCGAGGATGGACTCGCTATTTATATGCAGGATATAACCGACAGAAAAATATCAGAGGAAAAAAATAAAGAACAGGCACATTTGCTTGATATAGCACAGGATGCTATTTTTGTTAGAGACATGAATGACAACATACTATATTGGAATAACGGTGCGGAAAGAATATACGGATGGACTCGAGAGGAAGCGATTGCAAAAAATTCTACAGAATTGTTAAAAACTGACCCGATAATTTCTAATTCTGCTCTCAGTGAGGTTAAAGAAAAAGGCTCGTGGTTTGGTGAATTAAAGCAAGTAACAAAAGATAACAAATTCGTAATAGTCGAAAGTAGATGGAGCCTCGTACGAAACGCACACGGAGAACCAAAATCTATATTAACAATTAATACCGATATAACTGACAAAAAGAATATGGAGCAACAATTTCTACGAGCACAAAGACTTGAGAGCGTGGGTACATTGGCAAGCGGTTTATTGCATGACCTTAATAATATACTAACACCGATAATTTTGGCTGTTCCTTTTTTGAAGGATAAGTTAATCGACGACACAAGCAAAGATGTATTAAGAACTTTAGAAACCTCCGCGAGACGAGGTGAAGGTGTAATTCGACAATTGATGTCTTTCGTACGTGGTATACAAGGCGAACGGATGCTTATTAATTTAAAGCATTTAATATGGGAATTACTAAACTTCATTAGCGAAACATTTCCACCAATGATAAAAGTTAAAAAGTATTGCCCGAAAGGAATCTGGCCAATTATTGGTGATGCAACACAACTTTATCAAATGTTATTAAATCTGGCTATAAACGCAAGAGACGCTATGCCCAACGGAGGTACACTAACAATAGAAATTCAGAATGTAGTTCTTACAGAAAAAGACGTAGCAATCCATATTGATTCTTCACCTGGATCTTACGTTTTGGTCAATGTCAAAGATACCGGCATTGGTATACCCCCAGAAATAATACATAGAATTTTTGATCCCTTCTTTACCACCAAGGAACCCGGAAAAGGAACAGGCTTAGGACTATCTTCTGTTATGACTATTGTAAAGAGCCATGGTGGTTTTATAGATGTCCAAAGCGAGGTCGGCAAAGGCTCTGAATTTAAAGTATACTTACCTGCTGCAAAGGATCAAAATGAATCCCAATCTATAAAAGAGTATAAATTCCCACAAGGTCGGGGTGAAACTATTCTTATAGTTGATGATGAAAAGAATTTGCTCGAACTTTTACAAACTACTCTGGAAAGTAGAAATTTTAAAGTCCTAACTGCAATGGATGGAAACGAAGCAATATCAATTTATGAAAAAAACAAAAACAAAATTGAAGTCGTTCTTTTAGATATGTTAATGCCAAATCTAGATGGTGTTTCTACTGTTACACAGCTTAAGAAGATAAACCCAGATGTTAAAATAATAGGTATGAGTGGGAGTCTTTTGGAAAATATGACAGATGAAATGAACAAATTATTGGAAAAAATTCCTTTTCTACAAAAGCCTTTTGAATCCGATGATGTTGTTTTACTTATAAATGATGTTATTAGTGGAAAAACAAAACTTTTACAATAAAGAATGTTGAAAAGGGGCAAACAAAATGGCCGTTAAAACAGTATGGGATCAGAAGAAAATCGGTGTAATAAGAAAGGTAACAGCAACTGGAGCTACAGTTGTAATAGACCCTTTTCTTTCTAATCTCACAGTACAGATTAATGGGAAAAGCTACCCTATTGGTCAAATTGGCTCGCATGTGTTAGTTCCAGTAGGCAGACAGGTACTACTCGGAACAGTTACCGAATTCAAAAAGCAAGATTATGGTTTAAACGGAAGCACTACCTCACGCTATGAAATGTCAATATCTTTCATAGGCTCAGTAAAGAACGGCATTTTTGAAAGGGGCGTTTCTGCATTCCCAACAGCTGAGTCGCCCGTATATCTTCTAGAAGATAAAGATCTCGCAATTGCATTCTCCGTATTCCAGAAGTTTGGCTTTTCCATTGGCACACTTTCCCTTTTCGAGAATGAACGAGCCTATATTGATCCGAATAGATTTTTTGGTAAGCATATTGCTGTTATTGGAGCAAGTGGCTCAGGAAAATCGTGCAGTGTAGCTTCAGTCCTTCAAAAAGTAATAAATAATCCGTCCGCAAAGGTAATTATTCTGGATATGCACAATGAATACAAAAATGCATTCCCACATAACAGTTTATACCTTGACTTAACACAACTTGAATTGCCATTCTGGTTAATGACCTTTCAAGAAATGATGGAAGTATTTATAGATCCCGCTGATGAAAATGCTACAACCCATATAACGATACTGAAAGAACTTGTCTTTCAAGCAAAGCGCCTGCAGAACCCGGAACTCAAGAACGTTCTAACGATAGATACTCCTGTATATTATGACTTTGCCAAGGTTAGAGCTAGACTTGAGTCACTGGATTCAGAAAAAGGTGGTCCATTCCACGGGAAATTTTCACGCTTCCTTGTCCAACTGGACACCAAGCTAAATGATCCTAGATATGATTTTATGTTTAGGCCCAGATTATATATACACTCTGAGTCTTTTAGTGAACTTTTATCGAAAATGTTTGGGCCAAACGACTTTAAGATTACAATAATGGATATGAGTGGAGTTCCATTCGATATAGTCAATACAGTTGTTTCTTTATTATCGCGTCTTGCATTTGATTTCAACTTCTGGAACATTAACCGCAGAGATTGCCCTATCCTGCTTGTCTTCGAAGAAGCTCATAATTACCTATCAATAAGTTCTGGTGGAACCCAATCTGCAAGAAGAACAATAGAACGCATAGCCAAAGAAGGACGGAAATACGGTGTTAGTTGTATGATAATAAGCCAAAGACCCTCGGATATATCAGAAACAATACTATCGCAATGTAATAATTTCGTTGTAATGCGACTTACAAATCCAGCTGATCAAAATTACGTAAAAAGTTTGATTGCAGAAGTATATCCTGGATTAGAAAATCTGTTACCCATATTACGTCAGGGTGAGGCATTAATAATTGGAGATTCTGTGCCAATGCCCTTAAGAGTACAAATGGATCTTCCAAATCCTGAGCCTTCGAGCTCAGACATTAAGTTTTTCGATAAATGGAAAGCCAGCAATAATACAGTTAATATCGAAGATATAGTGAAAAGGTGGTGGCATCAAGAGCATTATTAAAATAACTTATAGCAAGTTTGAGGCATTAAGAAATAAAAATGGCAAATCTCTCACAAAAAGAACTTGAAGAAAGAAGGACAGAAGCAAACATAGTTCTGAAGGTAGTCGACCAATACATTAAGGCTGGCATGTTAGATGAAGCAAAGGAACATCTGGAGAAAGCCAGGCTAATTGACCCGACAAATGCTTATATCTATGCATTTGAAGAGCGAATAGCATTTCTAAAAGAAGAAGCTAAGAAAAAAAGTGCTGCCGCTTCAACACGTTCAGCTATGGAAGAAGCGGCCAGAGCTAAGCTCGAGGAAGAACGGAAAAAAATCGAAGCAGAACGTCTTAGAAAAGAAGCTGAACATTTAAGAGCAAAAGATTTGGAGCTCCGTGAGAAAAAAATTGAACAAAAAGCTAAGGAAGATCAAAATGCAGTAGCGTCAACCATAGCCAAAACTGTTTCGGAAGTCCAGCAAAAGATAGCAAAATCCACTACACCTGATTCTCATGAAGCAAAGTCGCCTTCAACCTCACAATCCACACCGACTGACACTTATACACAACCCAGAAAAGCCACTGAAGAAGCATTAGATATGTATAAGAGAGTTTTGATGCTTGCATGGGCAGACGGAGCAGTGTCACCGGAAGAACAAAGCCAATTAATAGACCTCAGAAGAAACTTGGGCATAACTACTGAACAACACAACAAGCTCGAACAACAGGTTAAAGAAGAATCCTATGCACATGCTTTTACACTGGTTTGGACTTCTGGAATGAGTGCAAAAGAAAGGACAGCTGTTATAAATGAGCTCAGGCAGAAATATCAGATATCACCAGAAGCACACTCAAGGATCGAATCTTCAATATTAAAAGAATTTGGTGAAAAGCAAGATAAACCCCTAATTTACGTGATAGATGATGAAGAAGAAACGCTTGATATGATAGTCAGAATAATGGAAGGTTCGGGATTCGTTGTAAGAGCGTTTGCCACATCGGATGAGGCTTTAATTGCCTTAAAAAAAGAAACGCCCGATTTAATTGTGGCTGATATAAACCTCGAAACTTCTACCATTGGTGGATTTTCCTTTTATGAAAAAGTTCGACAGATGCCCCAGCTCAATCTCGTTCCTTTTATCTTTCTAAGTGGACTTACGGACGAGGGAATGATTCGATACGGCAAGGGTCTGGGCGCAGACGATTACATAACCAAGCCATTTTCATCAGATATGCTAATTGACACAATCAAAGGGAAACTTAAGCGCTATAGACAAATGAAAAAAAATTAAATTAAACGGTAAAATTTAGCAATAAATGAAAAATTAATCTATTACATCTAAGGAGAACTCAAAATGACAAAACTGCTTTTAAAATATAAGACATCATTGCAAATGAAAATGCTGGTAAGATTTATGATACCATTAATTTTGTTAGCAGTTTTTGGGATAATATTTTACTGGATAAACCAGCGTTCTGCAGGAATGGAAACAACAGAGGAAAATGCTAAAATACTTTCGCAAACTCTTGCCCTGTCAGTCGGTGCAGGTCTGAACGATGGTAACTTTGATTTGATACAATCGTCGTTCAATTGGATAAAGAATAATGAAACAGTGATCTTCGCTTTGGTATTGGATGAGTCAAGTGAAACCATAGTCGAATATAATCCACAAAACATAAAATATAATGTAGATAAGATTCGCAAGAAAGAACTAGAAGGCGGAGACAATATCGTTTTGTCTGTAGAGCCTATAAACTATAAAGGTCGGATGCTAGGTACTAGCATTGTTGGCATCTCCTTGTCACCATTCATGGCAAAAGTTTACAAACAGGTTTTTATATTTTTCGCTTTTATAATGCTATTTCTTGTAATAGGCGTCTTCTTAATTGTCAGATACACCAAATTACTTGTTGAAGATATAAAAGCTATACAGGAATCCATTGATAATGCCGACTTGAATACTCAATTCAATTCAACAAGAGAAGACGAGATGGGACAATTGCAGAATTCTTTTGATAAATTTGTAAACTCAATAAGAAATACATTGATTCAAGTTTCTGAAACTGCAACGTCAGTTGCCAGCGCAAGTGCTCAGATAAGTTCCAGTACTGAAGAAATGGCAGCAGGCACCCAGGAACAAACCACTCAAGCAGAAGAAATTGCTAAGGCAATTGAGCAAATGGCAAAAAGCATAGCTGTAAACTCTGAAAATGCCAGTGATGCAGCACAAACTGCTGAACAAGCTCGTCTAGCAGCCGAAGAAGGTGGAAAGGTTGTTCAAGATACTATAAAAGAAATGAAAGAAATTGCCAACGTCGTCAGACAATCTGCAGCCACCATACATAATCTTGGCAAATCAAGTGACCAAATAGGAGAAATTATAGGAGTTATTGAACATATCGCTGATCAGACAAACCTACTGGCACTAAATGCTGCAATTGAAGCAGCAAGAGCAGGTGAACAGGGGCGAGGTTTTGCCGTTGTAGCAGATGAAGTTCGAAAACTGGCAGAACAAACAACAAAAGCTACCAAACAAATTGCAGAAATGGTTCAACAAATTCAGCAAGATAGTCATGGCGCTGTAAATTCTATGGCAAACGCAACAAAACAAGTTGACGAAGGTATAGTACTCGCCGATAAAGCCGGTGAATCATTGCACAAAATTGTCGAAATATCCCAAAAAGTAACACAAATGGTTTCTCAGATAGCTGTAGCAAATGAGGAGCAATCCAGCACAAGCGAGCAAATAAGCAAAAACATGGAATCCATTGCGGCTGTTACACAACAAACAGCCTCGGGCACTCAACAAATAGCTAGAGCTGCAGAAGATTTGAACAGATTGACAGAAAAGCTTCAACACCTTGTGAATCAATTTAGACTCGAAGAACTTAGAACATTTACATCACTTCCTTCATCAACACAGAAGACATCCAGAGCAAAAACCCAAATTGATGAAAGAAAAAACAGAAAATTAATAGGTGAAAATTATTAAAATGAACTTATTATGAAATTCAAATACTAAAACAACAATAAAAATCTTTCTTATGAGAATGAAACGCAGTTTATTACTAATATTACTAGCTATTTTGACTAATTTTGAGTTAATTGCTCAAACAAGCCAGTCAAATGGAAAGAAGATTTTAATAGGCTTCATAGGCCGGAATCAATATAACAGCGTATTCTCTGCAACTTTTTCAGGAGCCCATTTAGCAGCCAAAGAACTCAGTGCAAAGCACAATGTTAACATAACAATTGATCAATATTCTCCTGATCTTGATAATGCTGAAGAGCAAGCAGAAATAATTCAAAAACTATGTCAGCTCGGTGTGGATGCGATAATTATTTCTTGCAGTAATCCAAAAATATTAACGCCAGTAATTAACAAAGCAGTAAGTCAAGGGATAGTTGTAATTTGCTTCGAATCCGATGCACCGGCAAGTAATAGACTTGCATATTTTGGAACAGGCGACCTAAACGCAGGAAAAACCCTGGTGAGCGAGCTTGCACAAATAAAAAATGGGATTTGCAATATGGGAATACTTGCTGGTAACAGAAACACGCTCAGCACCCAACATCGCATTCAAGGCATAATTGAGCAATTAAAAGATTACCCCTCGATGAAACTTGCGCAGAATGGTATTATTTATACAGAAGAAACACCAGAAATATCACATGAATTATTAAATAAAACTCAAATGAATAACCCCACTATTGATGCATGGATACTTTTAAATAGTTTACCTTTACTTACTAAAAAGCCATTGAATTTTAGCAAACATAACATAAACGTAGTTGCATGCGAGGTCTCAGTTAAGGAGTTAGACTATATTAGAAACAATGAAGTTAAAACTATACTTATGGTAAATTATTATCAAGTCGGATATAGAATCGTTGAATCGATAATTAACAAAATATTATTTGATAACGAACCTATTAGCAAAACAATGGTCGAGTCTTTCACATTAGTAACAAAAAGAAACCTAGATGAATGGTCATTAACACTGAGGAAATGGATGTTAAAAGACGCATTATCAAAAGACTAGAAATATTAACAAAGGGGAAAAATAGTATAGAAATGAAAAAAATAACTGCAATAATTCTGTGCATAGCTTCTTTGATTTATTACAATTTGGGTAATGCACAAAAAAACAAAAGACAAGAAAAAAATAACCATTGGTATGATCGGTAAAATGGGACAAAATCCTGTATTTGTTGCTTCACACACTGGTGCATTATTAGCCGCTAAAGAATTGAGCCAGAAATACGGTGTTGAGGTAGAAATAAAATGGCAGACACCACCCGAAAAAGAAAATGTTGAAGAACAGGCTTCTGCGTTACAGAACTTCGCTAGCGCACATGTAGATGGTATTGCCATTTCATGCACAGATGCCAATTATCTTACCAACATTATAAACACCGTTGTCGATAAAGGAATACCGGTTTTGTGCTTTGATTCAGACGCCCCAAAAAGCAAAAGGTTCGCATACTATGGCGCCGACGATAATGAATTTGGAAAATCTCTTGCAAGGGAAATGGCAAAAGTTATGAACAACAAAGGGAAAATAGCGGTTCTGGCAGGTAATAAGGTCGCTCTTAACCTGCAACGCAGATTGCAAGGCATTAAAGAAGAACTCAAAAAATATCCTGAAATAGAATTGCCTGAGGAATATATCTTTCATAATATCGACGTACCTAATCTTGCTTCCGCAGTTGTGGCTAGAGAACAGGCAAAACATCCTGACATACAGGGATGGATTTTTGTAACTAGTCCCCCATTGTTAATAAAGAACAGTCTGAAATGGAATCCCGGGGAAGTTAAAGTTGTTGCCGGTCAGGCCGTACCTGCTGAGCTTGAATACGTCAAAAGTGGATATGTACAAACTCTTGTAGGCATAAATTGCTTCTTGCTTGGTTACAAATCAGTAGAAATACTTCTGGACAAAGTATTATTTAACAAAAATCCTAAAGACCCCTTTGTTTACACTCCATTAATACCTGTAACAAGTGTAAATGTTGAAGAGTGGTCTTTAAATTGGAAAAAGTGGTTGCTAAAGGAAGCAGCTTATAAGTAAACAAAAACGGAGTCTATCGAAAATATCCTTCTTTATAACTGGCAATGCTAAAGCGAATACGATTTCTAAGCTCTATTCATTCCTCTAATCGATGAAGTGCCTTATTCTAATAGATTTAAACAAATAAAATCTTTCCTTTCAAAGATTATTATTGTATATTTTACTAAAAGCAATCATTTTTACCCTTTCCCGGCATTATGGCAAAATACAAGTCTTACAAAGCACAACCTCAAGAAAGCTGGCACCTATATTCCATTAACGAAATCATTTACAAATTGGAAACGTCTTTCAGTGGACTTACTCCTGAGGAAGCAAAAAATAGACTTGTAATTTTCGGGCCAAATGAAATAGAAAAACACGAAAAGCTATCTCCACTTAAAATATTCTTAAGCCAATTTACAAATCTCCTCATCTTAATCCTCATAGTTGCTACAGGGATAGCCTTATACATTGGCGAAGATATTGAAGCAATAGCAATCCTCATGATTATAATTCTCGCTGGCTTTCTTGGTTTTTTTCAAGAATATCACGCAGAAAAATCAATAGATTCCTTACGAAAGTTGGCATCCCCAACAGCCACTGTAATAAGAAACGGAGAAGAACATACAATACAAGCTCGGGAACTTGTCCCCGGTGACATTATAACAGTAAGAACCGGAGATAAGGTACCTGCAGATGCCAGATTAATAGAAGTAAGAGGATTAAAAGTCGATGAATCTATACTTACTGGTGAGTCTGACCCTCCCCAAAAAACATCGGATCAATTAACTGAACAGACTAAATCAATCGGTGATAGGTTTAATATGCTTTTTGCAGGAACTTCTGTTGTTAGCGGATATGGTAGAGCCATTGTTACTTCTACGGGTATGTCAACTGAATTCGGACGTATTGCAAACATACTTCAAACAGCCAAACCTCGCAAAACTCCATTGCAAAATGACCTTGATAGAATTGGTAAATTTCTCGGAATAGCATCAATAATCATCGCTCTTGTAATTAGTGCATTTGGAGTTATGCGAGGATATCAAATAGTAGAAATGTTCATCTGGGGTATCGCTCTGGCTGTGGCAATTATCCCAGAAGCATTGCCAGCTGTAGTCACCATAAGTCTATCAATTGGTGTCCGCCGGATGGCAAGGAGGAAAGCTTTAATACGTAAATTACCTGTAGTAGAAACACTGGGAGCAACAACTGTAATCTGCACCGATAAAACTGGAACACTTACACAAAACGAAATGACGGTACATAAAATCTATTCAAGCTCCAAAATTTACACTTTATCAGGAACAGGATATGTGCCAAAAGGTAAGTTTTATTTTGACAATCATGAAATTGATCCAAATAGCGATCCAAATTTGCTCAATCTTCTCATTGCAGGTGTTTTATGCAATGATGCCGTTTTAAAACGTACTGATGGCTCATGGGAAATAACAGGCGATCCTACTGAAGGAGGTATTTTAGTTGCTGCCGCAAAAGCAGGAATTTTTAAGGAAGAATTGCTAAAATCATACCCACGCACCGATGAAGTAACATTTTCTTCCGAAAGAAAAAGAATGACTACAATACATAAAACACCAAATGGATATAAAGCATACAGTAAAGGTGCACTGGAAGTTATTCTCAGTAGTTGTTCTTATATCTATAAGAATAACGAATTATGCCCCTTAACAGATGATGACAGGAATCACATTCTAGATGTAGCTCACAAAATTGGCTTAGAAGCTCTGCGTATTCTTGGTTTTTCAGAGAAATATTCCTCAACGGAAAAATATGATGAGAACTCCATTGAAAATGATATGATATTCCTTGGTTTCGTAGGCATGCTAGATCCGCCCCGTCCAAGTGTGATTAAATCTATAGAACTTTGCAAACTGGCTGGAATTAAAACCGTTATGGTAACCGGTGACCACAAAGCTACAGCAATGGCTATTGCTAAAGAACTAAAAATTATGCAACAAGATAAAGAAGTGCTAACAGGTGATGACCTAGATCAGATTACTGATAATGAACTTATGCGAGAAGCAGAAAATATTAGCGTTTACGCAAGAATTTCTCCAGAGCACAAAATGCGCATCGTTTGTGCATATATAAACAATAATCATGTTGTCGCGATGACAGGAGATGGGATAAATGATGCCCCTGCTCTAAAAAAAGCAGATATCGGAGTCGCGATGGGCATAAGCGGTACAGAAGTAAGCAAAGAAGCATCTGATATGATCCTCATTGATGACAATTTTTCATCGATTGTAGCTGCAATTGAAGAAGGTCGGAGCATTTTTGAAAATATCAGAAAATATCTAATTTTTCTTTTAAGTGGAAATCTAGGAACAGTATTTGGAATGACTATCGCTCTACTTCTTTCATTACCTTTGCCTTTAACAGCAGTTCAGATCTTATTTGTGAACTTCTTGATGGATGGATTAATTGCACTGGCGTTAGGCTTAGAACCGCCAGAACCAGGAATAATGAAGAAAAAACCAAGAAACATTAACGAAGGAATATTAAACGTACATGCATTAAGAAAAATATTCAGTATAAGCCTATGGATTGCACTAATTACTACTTCTGTCTTCTTACTGGCAAACCGTCATGAGCATTACACCAATCAGCAAGCTATGACCCTGTTTTTTTCTACTTTGATTTTCTCCAGATTTTTTAACGGAATTAATTGTCGGTCGATGCATGACCCAATCTATAAGCTAGGTATTTTTACAAACAGACCATTAATTTTAAGCTCAATAATAGCAATAGCTCTTACTTTGCTGGTGGTATATGTCCCTATATTGCAAAAAGCATTCAATACAGTCTACATAGAGCCGGTTAAATTGATTATTATTTTCCTTTTATCTTCTAGTGTGCTTATTGTAGGCGAAATCGAGAAACTGTTGAAAAGTAAATTCTTCAAGCGAAGTGTCAACTATATGTACTAAGGCGCTTACAGGTTTCTACCTGGACACGCAAAAATTCAATAATTTGTGTAAATTAACCACCAAAAATTACCAGCTGAACATCTTCAGGTAATAATGTACTTAGAGATCTAACCACACTTCCTCTAAGCACATTTTCCAGTACACTCCTTTTGGAAGCACCGATTATGACTCTATCAACCCCAAAAGTTGCAGCTTGTTCAGCTATTGTGTAACCAACCTCATAACTGGGTATTGAAATAATTTGATAATCAATTCCGGAATCTGCGCACATTTCGTCAATGTGTTCTTCTACTCCGTTCATCTCAATCTCCATCATTTCAGGCAAGGCTCCAACTGCAATCTCTTTAACCCTTAATATAAAAAGGAGCGCTTTTTTCTGCTTTGCTTCTTCAATAGCAAACTTTAATAGCCGATCATTCTTATCCTTGATTGCAAGCAAATATTTTGCCGAAGGAATAGCCACACGTCGTCTTTTCCTTATATGAGTTGACACAGGTATGCTAACTTCAGATACAGGTTGTGGTTGTCTTAAAAGTTTCCATCTGGCAGCTTTCCTCGCCACCAACCCTGTTGTTAGAATTAGCCCTGCAAATATAGTTGCCTCATGCTTCTCAATTGCAATTGATATTTCTATCAAACTTAAGATTACCGTTGATACAATCATTAACAACTTCATAAACGGATGCATACTCACGGATTTATCGGTTGCTGTTGAACCCATATTTATAGCCATAGCGCCAACCAACCCTATCGCATACAAATGTGCTAATTTTCCCACATCATTTATGAATAATAAAACGGTTATTGGAATAACTGTTGATATTAAAAGAGGCAATATTGGAACTCCATACCTATTAAGCTTCCTTAGTGATAAAGGTAATTCCTTATCTACTGACATCAAGAATTGAATGGATATTAAATCATTAAGCGCCGTATTCCCCGCTGATATTAACAGCGCTCCAAGAGATATTGCAACAATCCAGCCAAACCAGTTTCCAACATAATGTTCGCCCAAGTATCTTACCATGTCTTCCAAGTGCTCACCGGGTAAAAGTCCAGGCACCGCATGCATTGCAAGTCCAAGAAATACATTCACTATAATTACTTTTGTCAAAACCGATAGGATAGCTCTCCTCGAATCATTTGCAGGATCTCGCATCAAGCCGGTCATATTTGATATTGCCTCTATACCGGACAAACTTAAGATAAATCCAATAAATACTTTCCAGTTATATAATATTCCACCTGAAGGGGGAGTAATATGCGCCTTTTCTATAGAAACGCCCACCGACGAAAGTATTATAGTTAATAGTACTAATACTGTAAATAGAGAAATAGTTATAGCCAGTGTACCAGAATGCTTTGGACCAAACCAATTTATTATTCCAAGGAACACTATTATGAAAATCGCAAATATTGCTGGGTTTGGTAATCCAAAGTAGTGGCATGCATCAAGAATTGATAAAGCCATAGTTACCACATAATCAGCAGATAATAATAAAGCACCTATAACCGCAAAAGTTGGCGATCTATGATAAACTGAGCTATAAACACCGCCTCCTGTTGGATAAAGCCTGCAAATCGTAATATAATTAACAGCAACGAGGGTAGTTAAAGCCAACATTAAGCACAGATGCCAGAAACTAGAATACCCTGCAAGTGCAAATCCAATGCCCAGAACGTAGCCAGCACTGGTACCCCAGTCACCATCGAGAATTGCGGCACTTCTAAGCCATCCTAAAACCCTAGGCCTGCTGGTTGCATACTGCTTAATTCCTGCACCAGAAGCTTGTGGTTTAAATCCATCAGAATCCAAAACAGGTATTTTCCGAGTTCAACATAAAATAAGCCGAGCTTAGTCAAAAGCAAACTCGGCTTTTAAACTCTTAAATGTAAATTTACTACTTTATCTTTATCGATGCAACAACTTTCTCAAAAGCTGGTAGAAAGTCTTTTTTCATCGGTGTGTAATAATTCAATATAATTCTATATATCCTGTCATTCTTTACGACAAAATATATTCTACTACTTACATTTTTTACAGGCGGAACATAATTAAAATAAACAGACCTTTCGCCGCTTATTTTTGTTTCACCTTTTGAAACAACCTTAAATAGTTTGCTGTTTTGTTCTACAACTTTGTCAAGCGTTAGCTTCTTTGCTGGCCTCACATCAAGGTTTATGGTACAATCGTTTCTTGCCCCTTCAAGCTTTCCTTTTGTAACAATTGACATTAAGACATCACCCTTCTTTGGTAAATCATTCACAGCAAAATTAATAGGATAGTCGAATTCCACATAGTCATCTGAGTATTTCTCCGTCTCTGCAAGTGGTATTGCTGGATCAACTCCTTTTTCGACTTTGACCTTTTTAGGCAGTACTAGAGAATATAGAATAGAATCAAAAACCATCTTGTATGGCTCAAAAAGATCATTCAAAGCTGCATATTGCACGTAATAGATAACCGAATCCTTCACAGTAGCAATTCGTAATGCTTTCACTTTAGTATTCTCATCATAAGCGCCATAAAAAACAACCTGTTTCGCAGGTAAGCCCTCAATCTTAGCATCTTCAATTTCACCGACCTGGAATCCTTCTTCAAGCTTGGAATCTCTAAAATCTTTTATATACTCTGCATAGTCCTTTGTAGAAACCGAATTGTCGGTTGATATAATTACCTGTACACCATCAGCTTTTCTTGGATCCCTATCAAAAAATTTTTCTGCTGCCTCAAGTGACGACGTAACAACCACCCTCGTCGGTTCTACCGAGACAACCCATTCCTTAGGATATGAAAATGTAACTTTAAAAACTGGATCCTGAAAATTTGTCCAGTCTTTTACTTCAACCTTCTTCTTGCTACAGTCTGCAAGAATCAGACAAAATGCCATTAAAGCTGCAAGTGACCTGTATTTCATATCTGTTTCCTTTTTTGTTTTTCAATCTTTATTATAATATAAATAAACTACTGTATTTTTTTCAAGTTTTCTATAGCCGCCTCAAAATCCTTATTTTTGGGGTCCAATTTTAGAGCCATTTGATACTCACGCATTGCTTGATCAAAGTCTGCGATATTCTGATAACATTTGCCCAGTAAAAAGTGAGTTTGTCCTATATCATCTTTATACTTTAATGATTTCTTTAATAGCGCTATTGCATCCTTCCATTTTTGTTCAGATTCTACTTTTGTCATTTTTTTCTCAACCATTTTTATAAGTCCCAACATACGGTAGGCTTCTGCAACTTCGACTCTATATTTGTAGGTTGCAGTATCAACAACATTCAGGGTCCTCTGAAACTCCAAAATAGCAGATGCAGTATCTTTCAAACTATAATACGCAAATCCAAGGTTCAAGTGCGCTGAGGGTGAATTTGGATTCCTTGATGTCGCTTCCTTTAATGCATTCACAGCATCTCTGTATCTCTGGAGTTGCATCATACACTGGGCATAGTTTATTGCAGCACCCACTGCTGCGGGATCCAATTCAAATCGCATTTTGAAATATTTAGCAGCTTGCTCATATTTTTTGGACAACATCAAAATGGAGGCTATTTCATTTAATAGGTATGAACGCATTACAACGGGTGCGGTTGTATCTTTAAGCGCTTCATCCCATGCTTCTGCAGCTAGCAAGTCCTTCTTTGTCTTTTTATATGCAAAACCAAGTAATCTATAATCATCAAATCGCAGTGTATCGATTTTCTTTAGCCTATTAAATTCCTTAATTGCAAGTTCATATTGTTCATTCTTATAATAGCCATTTGCAAAAGCTCTAATTATTACAGGTGACTCTGGTAGTTGTTTGGATAATTCGCTTGCTTCCTTAAAAGCTTCATCATATTGATTACTTTGCAACAGGGCATCGATATACATTAAGCGTACATCCTGTTTAGCAGTATCATTATCAGTTATATAATCTTTTAAGATAACTGCACACTTATCATATACCTTAGCTCTATACAATAACCTGGCTAACGCCAATTGAGCTCTTCTATCTTTCGGATTTTTCTCCAATATTGCAGAATAAATTTTAGCAGCTTCAGTGTATTTCCTATCAACCAAATAGGCTTCTGCCAATCCCCTATATGAATCCAAAGACGTAGAATCCATTTTTATAGCCTCCTCAAAATTTGAAGCGGCTAATACACCCTGCCCTATTTTTATATAGGCATATCCAACAAGATTATAGGCTTCAATATTTAAAGGTTCTGATATTTTTGCTTCTGAGCCAACGACCAATGCCGCATCAGCCGAATCGGCAGCTAATAAAGTCCACCCCAGCTCAATTAACAACGGAACATGTTTAGGTTTATTTTTTGGTGTCATATTTAACGCATCTTTTGCAGTTTTATAAGCCCCCAACAAATTCCCTGTTTTCCTTTGAATGCGTACAAGTATAGCATAAGCATCCATGAATTCATCATTAATTTCCAATGACTTTTTTGCTGCCTTTTCCGCAGAATCTAAATCTCCAATTTTCTCGTATGCAGATGCAAGAATAAACCAAGCCTTGTAATCGCGTGGCTTGTTCGCTAAATATTCCTTGCAGATCGCTACTGCTTCTGAAAATTCACCCTTAGATAACAACTCCCTACATTTTTCAATCTGTGATTGACAGAACAAAAAGGTGTTTATAACTATGAGCATCAAAACTGTAGATCTTATTTTACTCATATTCCTTTACTCCGATTTTAGTTGTATTGATCGATATGGAATAATTTCAGGAACCAATCCAGCAGTCTGCACTATCTTTTGGCCTATATTTGATAATATCATTGCACCAAACCCCAAACCTACTGCAGGATTTGGATCCGTAGAATAAAGATACAAAGAATATTTAAATGGGTAAAGTGAAATGTGTATTTCTTGTTGACCGGGCAAATAGCCCTTCTTGCCCTTATCTTTACCAATCTGAATGGCTAGAATTTTTACCTTATCTTTGCTTTTGTAAGCCAATGAAGACGCTACAAAACCTATTGATGTACTATTTTGATAAACCTTCTCAATAACTCCATTTTGATTATTTGCAAGTGTTGTCGGAATTATCATTTCACTTAAACGAAATATGCTATCTTTTAAGAATTCGTATATACCCGAATTCCGACCAGTTAAAACTAAATCAATTAAGCCCATTGAATTCGGATTATCAATTTCTTTCCATTCCTTAATTTCCCCAGAAACTATACCATATACTTGTTCAATCGTTATCTGAGTCGTAGGATTTTTCTTGTTCACTACAACAGCAATTCCGTCCTTTGCAATTACACTTTCTCTAATCATAATAGAGGAATTATTAATTACCTCTCTCTCCTCTTTGTTAAATGGTCTATCAACAATAATTGTCCGTACATTATTGTTCAAAAGTTGAACGATCGCATCTCTTGTAGTTGTACTACTAACTGTAATTTTTACTTTCGGATAAAGACTCATATATTGTTCTGCTTCCTGTTGAATTAACTCAAGATAGGGATCAGCAACCAAAATCATTGCAGGAGGTAAATTTTCTTGCTCAGGCTTTTTTTTGCAACCAAAAATAGCAACAAAAAAAACTAAAAATATTAGAACAATCCTTTTCATTCCTCGTCTCTTTTTTGTTGCAATGACCTGACTCGCGTAGCAACCAACCTATATATCGCAAAAAGGAGCATAACTGCACCCCACATTATTCTTATTCGCGAAGGGACATATTCAAAAGCCCACCCAAACAGCAGTATCAATCCAAAGGCAAAGCTAACTGCGGAAATAAGGTATCCCATTAAAGATGCTATCATAGAATGCTTCAGTAAAATAGTAACCTTTTATTAAATTTTAAAATATTTCAGGCTAATGAAGGCATTACACAAATCTGTGCACATAGCCATCATTAGCCTGTTTTTTTTTATTAGAATTACTTATTTTCGGTCAGCCAGTCGGAATCTAAAGGGAATTACGACCCAAACTGATACAGGGCCGTTTTGCATCAAGGCTGGCGTAAAGACCCATTGCATAGCAGCTTCCTTTGCAGCTTCCTCGAAAATTGGAGCATCACTTTTCACCACAACTGCTTTCCTTACTTTTCCTTCTTTATCAACCCAAACCTTGATATAAACATTACCTTCCAGTCCGGCTCGTAGAGCAAGTTCCGGGTATTTAGGCTCAATCTTTTTTATTGGAACAGGCTCTTTTTCGAATGGAACAAATTCCGGAGGTTCCACATCATCAATTTTTAAATCTTCCTCGATTACAGCACCTCCACCGACACCTGACCCGCTGAGATCCGTTACAGGCGAAGGTTGCCTGCTCAATTCCTCCATAGATGCAATCGTCGCATCTGGGCTTACCTCAGCATCAGGCACAGGGACAGGTATACCTACGCTCGGACGTGCAGCAGCCTGACCTACAGAAACCGGTGCCGAAGATGTACTCGAAATTGAGGGTGGAGGACCTAATTCCGTATACTTTAGAATCCTGACCGTTCTCACAGGCTCTTCTTCCACTGTTAACCAGTTTACCAGATGATAGGTTCCGACTGCAGAAAAGTTCACTAATATACCAACTGCAAGTCCAATAGCCATGTATTTTTTGGCAACTAATTTTAACTCAGTTGCCCCATACTTATTGGGTAGTACTATCGCGTCTATCATAATTACCTTCCCGCTTTCGCCATAAGTTTCTTATCATTTTCAGTAAGCGGAGCGATACTGAATCTCGTAATTTTTGCCACGTTGAGCTCGTCGAGCACATCAACCATATCATTATATTTCGCATTACGATCAATCTGAACCAAAGTTATTAGCTTTGGAATGCTAGCGATTCTCTCTTCCAATAAGGCACGCAGATCCTTAAACTCTATCCTTTTCAATGCCAAAGGATCATTACCCATATTCCAATATATATCTCTATTAGGCCCAACTCTTAATATTAATAGTATTGACTCTGGGACCTCAACAGTTCCTTTCTCAGGCAAATTTAATTCCATAGTCTGAGGCTTACTGAAAACTGTTGTTAACATAAAGAAAGTTAAAAGCAACAAAATAACGTCTACCATAGGTGTCATATCGATATACCAACTTAGACGTTTCTTTTTCTTTTTCTTACCTTTTTGATGGCCACCACCGCCACCACCAACATCTGCTCCTGCCATTTTTATACTCCTCTTTCTAATTCTGTGACAAGACTAAATCTTGTTATTTTTGTTTTAACCAAAATATCCATTACATCTTCTATTAAAGCATAGGGTGCATCCTTATCGCCTTTAATTACTGTGCGAAGCTTCACATTATTCATACGAGCAGTTATAAGCAAGTTTGGAAGTTCATTTCTTGTAACCTCAACCGATTTTCTATATCTGTTTTCTCTTCCAAATAGCTTCTCCATTAAAGGCTGTGAATCTACACCCAGGAACAGTCTACCTTCCTTATTTACATATATCATCATCACATTTGATTCAGGCAATTTAAACTCTGAATGTGACATCGGCAAAATAACATCTACTTCCTCGGGTGGTTTAAACTGCGTTGTCATCATGAAGAATGTAAGCAAAAGCATGACCACGTCCACCATTGGAGTCATATCTATCCTTACATTCAACCTTTTTTTCTTTCGCTTAACCATAGTTATTCTCCTTCAAGAAATTATCTTGACCTTGAAGGCTTGCGAGATGCTAATGATTGTACAATTGAATAACTTGCTTCATCAATCATATATGTAAAATTATCTATCTTTGTCGTAAAGAAATTATAAGCTATAATACCACTAATACCTGCCATCAATCCTCCTGCGGTATTTACAAGAGCTTCAGATATACCCAAAGCTAATTGTATAGCATCGGGTGCACCAGCGCGTGCTAATGCCTTGAAGGATCTGATCATTCCCAATACTGTTCCAAGCAAGCCCCACATTGTTCCAATGGAGGCAATTGTAGCCATCATCACCAGATTACGCTCTAACATAGGAATTTCAAGCATTGTAGCCTCTTCAATGGAACGCTGTATATTTTCCATTAATTCCTTCTGTCCTTTAATATCTCCTTCTTCCACAAGATGTTTGTACTTCTCCAATCCTGCTCTAATTACATTTGCACAGGAGCCTCTCTGCTTATCGCACAGCGCAATCGCAGTATCTATATCTCCTGCATTTACGGCTTTCTGAACATTCCTTAGAAATACTGGTAGTGATCCTGTACCATTGGCTTTCCTTAAGGTTAAATAGCGTTCAACAACTACAGCTATTAGAATAATCAGCAATGCAATCAGGACTATAATCAGGTATCCGCCAGCTTGGATGTAATCTGGAAGTAAGGTGTATATTACTCCTCCCATTACTAACGCTATCAGAATAACAATTGCGTTAAATGTGGAAGTCTTCATAATTTGATTCTCCTATATGTTTGTTATTGATTATTTTTTGATTAACCGTTTATACCTTTAAACTTTCTATAGCTTGATTTCGACTTTCCTCAACATCAAAAATTCCTGTTAATTTGGTTAGAACAAAAATATTCTGTACGCTTTTCGCAACATTACATAGTTTTATTTTACCACCAGCTCTTTGATACATAGAAGAAACCGCAATCAATGCTCCAATACCAGAACTATTAATATAAGAAACGCCCCTAAGATCAATCAAAAGCTTTTTATTCCCCTGTTCTATTAAATCTTCGGCTTTTGCTTTCAACATATCCGTTTCATCGCCGCCAATCAGCGAACCCTTAGGTTCCAGGATTGCAATGTCCAGATTATTTATTGTTGTAAGTTTTATTGTCATTCCCGTTACACATAGCTATAAGCTGATTTCTTTATTATTACAATTCTTATACCAAAATTTAAAAGAATGAAACTATGTAAAAGAAATTATCATACATTACATTTGCTTTCGTAAATCCCTAAGAAAAGAACAAGGTCATGGGGAAATTTTCCCTGTGTTGTTATTAACAAACTATAAAAAATTAATATCCTACTAATTTTTTGAAGAAAAGAATGAATGGGGAAATTTTCCACAGAAATATGCTACAAAGAAAACTTTTTACGCTTATTAAGAAGCGTTTTTCTATCGATTCCTAAAATTCTTGCCGCCTCATCATAGTCTTTAGCAATTTGGAGAACCCTTTTAATATGTATTTTTTCCACCTCTTCAAGAGAAATAGCATATTGTTCTGGCTTTGTTCGTATTTCCTCAGGTAAATGTTCGACTTCTATTATTCCGTTCACAGCAAGTAAACAAGCTCTCTCAATTGTGTTTTCCAGTTCTCTCACATTACCGCTCCATCTGTATGTTTTTAACAATTTATTAGCTTCTGGTGATATTGTAATGCTATTTCCTTTGGAATACTTTTTTATAAAATGCTGAATTAGCAGCTCGATATCATCTGGTCTTTCGCGCAATGGTGGCAATTTTATACGCACCCCGTTGAGTCTGTAAAAAAGATCTTCTCTAAATGTACCTTCTTTTAGTGCCTCATCCAGATTTTTATTCGTAGCTGAAATAACTCTAACGTCCACTTTCCTTGTAATGTTTTCTCCGACTCGTTCAAAGTCCTTCGTTTGTAATACCCTTAACAATTTTGATTGAATGGTCAATGGAAGGTCACCTATTTCATCAAGAAATATTGTGCCACCGTCAGCCATTTCAAATCTGCCGCGTCTATCTTTAACTGCACCAGTAAAAGCGCCTTTAACATGCCCGAAAAGCTCACTTTCCAAAAGTTGTTCCGGTATAGCTGCACAATTTACTCTTATAAAAGGACCTTCCGCCCTGCTACTTCTTTGATGAATGTAGTGTGCTACTAATTCTTTTCCTGTACCACTTTCTCCTTCGATAAGTACGCTTATTGTACTATCAGCCACGCGAGCAGCAAGATCAAGCTGCTCAATCATGGTACGATTTCTTGTTATAATTTCTCCTCTCCATTGCAGTGATTCAAGCTCCTGTCTCAATTCCGCAATTTCATTTACCAAATTATTATATTCAATCACCTTTTGGGTAAATATTTTTAATTCTTCAAAGCTAAAAGGTTTCTGTAAATAATCGTATGCACCTTTTTTTATAGCTACAACTGCATTTTCAATGGAACCATGAGCAGTCATTATTACTACTGTGGTTGAAGGTGAATATTTTTTTATCTCAGCAAGTACTTCTATACCATCCATAGGAGACATTTTCAAATCGACAAAAGCCACATCATATTTGTTTTCCTTAATTAGGTGCAAAACATCCTGAGGCTTCATACACAGAGTAACATCTGCTCCCAGTGACTCCATGCAAATTCCCATTGTATTGAGAATATTTTTCTCGTCATCAACAATTAGTATTTTAGGCTTTCTGCTCATTTTTGCTCAATTGGAATAGTAAAGTAGAATGTACTCCCAACGCCCACTTGGCTTTCAACCCATATCCGTCCACCGTGCGCTTCAACTACCTCTCGAGCAATTGCAAGTCCTAATCCTACACTGCCCGGTGTAGTTTCAGTCGAATTCTTAATTTGAACAAATTTTTCAAAAATTACTTCCAAGTGCTCGGACGAAATGCCATGTCCTGTATCGCTAACTTTCAATAATATTTCATTATTTGTTCTTGCTACTTCGAGATGCACTCTTCCCCCTGGATCTGTATGTCGCAACGCATTATTAAGAAGATTACTCAAAACCCATACTAATTGATGCGAATCCACAAAAATAGCTGGCAATCCTTCTTGAACATCTATTTCTAATGATATTTGTTTTTCCTCAAACGGCAATCTCATAGGCTTAATCGCATCCGCAACAATATTACGTATATCTGTGTACTCCTTCTTCATCTCGTATTTACCAGATTCCAGTCTTGACAGATTCAACAACTCCTTAACCAATTTCCTTAGTCTTTCCGAATCATCCTTTATTGTAGTAAGTAGCTCTTTTTGTTTTTTATTTAAAGTTCCAACTACCTCCTGCGATAAAATATCGATTCCCATTGTTAGCGAGGTGAGTGGAGTTCTCAGTTCATGAGATACAGTTGCTATAAATTCCGATTTCATAATATCAAGGTTTTTGAATCTTGTAACATCCTGTAATAACGTAATTATACCTTGTTGATTACCATTTTCATCTAATATTTTAGTTTGCCTTGGTCGGAAATAAAGCTGACCATTAGATTTTTTGACTTCAAAAACCAGATCTCGATGCTCTTTTTCAAAACGGGCGATTGCTTCAGGTTGCAAAAATTCAAGCATACTCTTATCGTCTATCACCTCTTCGAGAGTCTTTCCTTGCCAATCTTTCGTACGCAAATCAAAAACCTTTATGGCAGCTTCATTCATTAAAATTATTTTGCCCTCTTCATCGGTTACGATAACAGGATCAGCAATGCTTTCCACTATGGTTTCGGACTTTTTCTTTTCCACCATTAGTTTGTGTATATTAGTTTGTTCGTAAGCTCTTAATCTTTCAGTCATTTTGTTAAATTCTCTACTTAGTACTCCAATTTCATCATCAGTATTGATATCTATTTTTTGGTTCAACTGGCCACGACTAATATTCCGAACCGAGCGCGTTAACTTTTCGGCTGGTTTTAAAATTGTTCTTATAAAGGATGCACTTAAAAAAAAGCTTAATAATACAGAAATTAAAGAAATCGTTATTACTGTTAAAGTTGAGTCACTCGAAATTTTATTCATTTTCTCTTGCGTAAGAGTCGCCGCGTCCTGATTATGTTCAAGATACCTAAAACAATCTTCTTTTAAAGTATCTGCAATTTGCTTTATAATGTTAAATTTTAACTCCGCAGCTACTTTTCCTCTCCCCCTTTGTTGCAACACTTTATACAATGAGTCCGTTAAACTAATATACCTATTATAATTTTTAGTTATTCTCTCAAGAGTAGTTTTTACAGGTTCTCTTTGTTCTTGCCTTTTAGCTTTCTCGAGCCAGCCAAGAAAGCCAACTCGGTTAGTCTGAAATTGCACATAGGCAAGATCAATATCCGAAACTAACATTGACAATTGAGCATTTTCCTGTCTTTCCAAAGCTTTAAACATATTCTGAGCAGCGAAAATATTTTCGTAATTTTGACTCAGCATTAATTCAAAAGTATTTTTCAAACGCGAAAAACTATATACTGCAAAAGCGCTCGTAATTAGCCCTACCAAAACAATTATAAAGTAGCTAAAACCTATTTTGTATCGTAAACTAGCCATTAAAAAAATTTATGCGAAATTGAAGGCAAAGGCAAGAATCTTTTAAACGTGTCTCTAAGGGTTAAATTCCTCTATGGACATAGCTCAAGTAAACTATGTATTTCTCAAAATTGTATTCGATTATGTTCACTTTTTCTCAACTTTTAACAGTTCCCATATAGCTTCCAATAATTTCTTAATTCCCTCCCCACTTACCGAGGAAATTAATATAGGTTTTCTCCTTATATTTGGAAATCTCAGTCTCTCAAGATCACGTCTATGTTCTTCATCAAGTAAATCTATCTTTGTAATGGCAACGATTTTTCTCTTTTTTAGAATTCTTGGATTATACAGTCTCAGTTCCTTAATTAATACTTCGAAATCTTCTTCGGGACTCTGGCTTATTGATTCAATTAAGAAAACCAATATTTTTGTTCTTTCAATATGACGAAGAAAACTTATTCCCAAACCTTTTCCTTTATGTGCTCCTTTTATAAGACCCGGTATATCAGCAATTACGAAACTTTTACCTTCTGCATAAAATACGATGCCCAGATTTGGTACCAAAGTAGTAAATGGATAATCAGCAATTTTTGGCCTAGCTGAAGAAACAACAGAAATTAAAGTGGACTTGCCCGAATTCGGCAGACCTACAAGTCCCACATCCGCTATAAGTTTCAATTCAAGAATTATATCCTTCTCTTCACCTTTTTTACCTTCTTCAGCAAAGCGGGGTGCTTGATTTGTTGGTGTCGCAAATTCCCTGTTCCCTCGCCCACCTTTACCACCTTTAGCTACAGTAACTTCGTCTCCATCATTTACTAGGTCTGCTATTGGACGCCTTCTACCGGCTTCTCTGATTATCGTTCCACAAGGCACATGTAAAATTATATTACGTCCATTCTTCCCGTTCTGGTTTTTACCCCTACCATTTTCCCCATTTTCTGCCTTGTAATATCGTTTATAACGATAGTCTAAAAGCGTATATAATTGCGAACTGGCTTTTATGATAATATCGCCGCCTTTACCTCCATTTCCACCATCAGGTCCTCCCTTTGGAACGTACTTTTCACGATGAAAACTTACACACCCATTCCCACCATCACCAGCTTTTACGTGAATTTTTGCTTCATCAATGAAACGCATGGCTGTTCATTAGCCTACCGCTTTTGTGGAGTTAAAGAATTCTGATAGCCTATCGGTAAATAGAATCGCCTCCTCACTAAAAGGATCTACACCGTTAGTAGTAAATAATGCATCAAGATAGTGAGCCACATCTTCCCAGCTTTCCAAAAGACTTATTTCTATCATGGCTCCATGAAAGGCATTTTCATCTTTCTTAAAAAGCTTTTTGATTATTTTTTTTGTCTCCTTTTCATTAAACAATTTCAATAATTCTTCGCTCGTTAAATATAAATCTTGCTTTGGCTTTTCATAGCTTTTCATTGTATCTATTCCTTCATTTTTTTCTGGTTGAATTTCTTCTGACTCAATCTTTTCAATTGACTCTTTTGCTATCTCTTTATCCTGTACCACAGATTCCGTTTTAATTATTAGCTTTTCATCTGGCAAGTCTACGCTCTTTTCTCCATTCTCAATACTTGATTCAGCCAATACTTGGGGTTTTTCTTCGCAAGGTTCTGGTGAGATCTTTTGTTCAGTTTCTGCACCAACACCTCTAATAATATCAGCCAACTGGTCGACGGTCAACTGAACTATTCTATTATGATCACGCTCATATTCAAGCTTTGATTTAATATCTTTCAAATCTTTGTCTTCAAAAAATACTATCGCAGCATTTATTGGCAAAGTATGCTTTTCAAATTCCATTTGAGGAACTATTTTGCCTGATTCAACAAATTCAAATAGAGCTCTAGTCATTTGGGCCAATTCATAACTTGAATGTCTAGCAACAACTTCGTCATCTATTCTTTTCAGCAATGACTTTAACTCATCGTATGTTATTTCTGCCAGACCATGCTCTACAATATACCCTTTAATCAACTCTGGAAAGTATGTATAATCAACAGTATATTTTAACTTCCTTTCTACTATTGATGTAGAAACCGAACGTTTGTTCTCCATTATAAAATTCAACAAAGTCCATTGCGGTCTACATAAATAATTAAATTCAAAATGTACTGCATCATTCAAAACTGAATTAAACTCCTGAATGTCAAACTCATAATTATATATAAGCAAAAGGTCAATCTGCTCCTGCAAGCTGATAACCTCCGGTAGGTTATAAGGAAATTTCTTCGATCGATATTCCTTGCGACGTTCTTCTTCCAATATCTTTTCAACTTCCGATTTGAAGTATGCTTTAATAGAAGGATGAACATCAGAACTCAAGATTTTCTTAAGGGATATTGACTCTTGCTCTCCTATCGTTTTTAATCTTACCGCTCTTATTATTGATTCTATTTCAGCTTCAAAAATATAACCCATATCTTATTTTTTGCTTTCCAACAATTTTTTGACTCTGTTTATTTCCTTTTGAGCAGCAACTTTAAACTCGCTGTCAGTATCTTTCCTTTCAATTATTTGTTGATACATCGTAATAGCTTGATCAAATTTCGCCATTTTTTCATACGACTGACCCGCCATGTAATATGCCGCAGATATCCAATCCATTTTGCCTCTTCTTCCTGCAAGATAAGGAACTTTTAAGAATTCAATAATTGCTTGCTGATAATCTCCTTTGTAAAAATATGCTTCACCAATATAGTATCTTAATTCAGCTTCTACAGAACTATTACCAGCATCTATTAAACTCTGAAGATGCAAGACCGACTGATCATAATATCCCAATTTTTGATAAATAACTCCAATATCAATCTTTTTATCAATAATTTCAGGATCATCTGGATAACGCTCTATGTACTTACGAGCAAGATCAAGTGCGGCTTCATACAGTCCTGCATCTTTATATGTCATTATCAAATTGCTCATTGCCATTTGTGTAATGTTCGGTGGCGACTTTTCATTTTCCAAAATAGATTTATATTGCTGAGCTGCTAGTTCTGGTTTTTCAAGATTATAATAAACGTTTCCAAGACTTAATCTAGCTCTATAAATTATAGGACTGTTATTGTATTTATTCAAAATGGAATCATAAACACTTATTGCTTCTTGAGTTTTGCCTTCTAATTCATATACTCTGGCTAACCAGTATAATGCTTCAGGAACAATTTTCGCCTTTCCATAATTACGAACAACTTTTCTAAAATACTCCATTGCTTTATCAGAAACACTTTTTCTAAAGTAATATTTTCCTCTCTCAAATTCGAATTCAGCAAGAAAGTCGTACACATCTGATTTCTTATACAGCTTTCCAAACTCTGACGCTTTCACTTCAGCTTCCTTAATATTATCCATCCTGAAATAGCAAATTGCAATTCGCGACATGACATGTCTTCTTGTAGTATCATCCTTGGCCTGAGTAAGCGCAATGTTATATTTTTCAACAGCTTCTTGATATCTTTCTTCATCGAACATCATATCTGCCGCTTCAAGAGAAGCATTTGCAAAAACAACACCTGTTTTCGTCTCTATTTTGCCAGCGTGTTGCATATACTCAATACTAAGCTCAGGAATATTCTGCGACCTTGCTATATTCGCAAGTGAATAATAAGCCTTTGCCGCCCTTCCAGTTGTCTGATCCATCGTAACATACTGAAGGTAATTCTTTTTCGCATCCGAATAATTACCCAATTTTTCATTTATCAATCCCAACTTGTAAAGTATATCCATTTCAATGTTACGCTGATTTTTGGAAAATGATATGCTATTCCTGATCTTTTTCAGACTCTGCTCATAACATTCCCTGGCAACCTTATTATTGCCAATTGCCACGTACAAATCACCTTTTTTACTCTCGATACCTTCATTATATTTTGTGTAATAGTATAAATCCTCTATTAACTCAATATATTTCAAAGCTTTTGCATACTGACCTTTTTCTATTAAAATCTTTGCTAGAATATCTGCAGATTCTGCTGATTTGTAGTGATTCGGATTTTGATTTAAAAATCTATCGAGTAAAACAACAGCAGAATCTGTATTCCCTATCTTGTTAAACATATTGCCAAGATTAAACAAGGCTTCACCAATAATTGGCTTACTTTTGGCTTTCTCAATTAATGTTCTGTAATAATCCTCTGCTTTTTTATAATCTGAGTAATTTAAATATGCATCAGCTAAAGCAAGATATATCTGCTCTTTCTCTACATCCTCTACAGCTCTTGCTCTAAAATCATTTTCAAGATTTCTTAGCTCATCAATATTTTGCAAATTTGAAAGCTTTATCTTAAATACGGAAGGAAGAATCTGACTTATAAATTTATTTTTCGAATGAATGTTCAGCAGCGAATCATAAAGTTCAACTGCTTTATCAAGATAAGTTTTGGAAATCTCCTTATTGGAACTTTTTCTTAATGCTAGCATTTCGTAACACTTTGCACGCTTGAGAAGAGCATCCATTTGCAAACTATCTGGCAGACCTATGTTAATTGCTCTCAAATACTGTTCACCTGCATTTTCGTAATCCTTTAGATCAGCATAATATATCTCGCCTAAACGATACGCTATATCAGCCTTAGATTTTTCAGATACTACATCTCCTACTAATTGAGCAAGTCTAACAACACTTTCATCATAATTCCCTTTGTAGAAGTTTTTTAAATAAAAAATCTCTTTATCTACTTCAGGGATTAACTCACTTGAGGGATATTTGTTTTTCATTTCCTCAAAAACCAACAATGCATTCTTTGCATTATCCAATCCTAATTGAGACTTTGCTAGCAAAAAAGTAGCATCATCAACATAAATACTTTTTGGAAAGAGTCTTATAAGATTTTCACAAAGATTAATTGACTGACGGTAGTCATTCAATTCATAGTAAGCGGTATTTGCACCACTAAATAAGAGTTCTGGCAGATTCACTTCGTCAGCTGGGAATCTTTGTACAAACTCAGACACATAGCGAAACGCCTCATTACATCGTTTGCTAAGTATTGCCGATTTGTAAGAGGCAAATAGAAAAGTTTTTTCATCAATTATTGAGCCATTTGTATCTTTCACAGCCATTGAATAGTCTTGCGCTGCAAGCGTCGAATTACCTTCACATTCAGCCATTAAGCCCGCCTTAAAAAATGCTTCCGACTTCCTACTGCCACCAAATTTCCCGCACAGTTCATAAAAATTAATAGCTTCAGCATAATTTCCAGTTTTCCATAATAATTCTGCAACCTCATAAGAAATATTCTCTTTCATTGTTAATGGGGCTTTAGAACTTTCTGATATAGCCGTTTTCCAAGTTGACAAAGCTCCCTCAATATCGCCCAGGTAAATTTTCAATTGCCCCAGCAGGAATAAGGTTTCGTAGTATTTTTCGTCTGTTTTATATTTTTGAATTTTTTCAGACAGAACTGACTGGGCTTCTGAGTATCTTTCAAGTCCAATCAGGGCTTTTCCCAAAATAAAAAGAGCTTGTGCTTTGACATTTTGATCATTTGTCTCATCCAGAAGCTTTTTGCATTCACGCCTGGCCTGCTCATACTGAGCATCATCGTTGTATAGTTCAGCCAGTTTTAATCTTGCCACTGCGAGGTTATCTGATTTATATTCCTGTATTAGAGTGCTTAACACTCTCCTCGCATTCAGTTTATCTCCAATTTTATCGTATGCCTGTCCTGCCTTAAATAAAGCATCAGGTGCAAACTTACTTTTTGGATAGAAAGTCTTTACACGTTCGAATGTAACCCCTGCTTCACGATAATTATTTAGCAACAGGCACTCCTCTCCAGCATTAAGCCATGCTTCGGGTGCCTTTGGATGATTTGGATAAGTTAGTGCAAAATTCTGGAATGTTAACCTTGCATCATCGTGTTTTCCTAATTTTGATTCACTCAGCCCAATATAAAATCTGGCATCAGGTGCTTGGGAACTGTTGGGATAGTTACTAACAAAATTACGGAACTGCTCAAGTGCTAAATCATATAGTTTATCATTGTATAGGCTAACAGCCAGCTTAAAGTCCGCATTCTCTTTTGAGTCTTGAGCCAATAAGCATAACGATGTTGTCGAAATAAGAAGGAATCTTATTATTGTTTTAAGCATTTTATTAACTAATGTATCCATTTATGAGTTTTTTTGCAAGCCAATAGAAACAGAGGAAAATTTTCTATAAATTAATAAAAATTTGCATTACCACCAAAGCTTTACAAAACTTTTTGTTCATCTTTTATAAATCAAAAATAACTAATTTAAAATAGAGAAATCAAAATGGCTCCAAACTCTCAAATACCCATAAATAATGTTGCATTTGTAGGCAATTATATTCCACGTCAATGTGGAATTGCAACATTCACAACCGACTTATGCGAGGCTATTGCATCACAGTTTCCTCAAACAAACTGCATAGCATTACCAATTAATGATACCGAAGAAGGTTACGATTATCCACCGCGAGTAAGATTCGAGATAAATGAAAAAGATATAGATTCTTACCGCAGAGCAGCTGATTTCTTGAATATTAACAATGTAGACGTTGTATGTTTGCAACATGAATATGGAATATTTGGAGGCAAGGCAGGAAACTATATACTGGCATTCTTAAAAGAGCTACACATACCGGTTGTAACAACATTGCATACTATACTGCGGGAACCAAGCTATGAGCAAAAAAGAATTCTGGAAGAAATATCAGCACGTTCCGATCGCGTAATAGCTATGAGTCAACGAGGTGTTGAGTTTTTGCGCGAGATATACAAAATCCCAATGGAAAAAATTGAAATGATACCGCATGGAATTCCTGATGTGCCTTTTGTCGATCCAAGTTTTCACAAAGACAGATTTGGTGTCGAAGGCAAGATAGTCATATTAACTTTTGGATTAATATCATCAAACAAAGGTATTGAATATGTAATATCAGCATTGCCAGAAATAGTCTCACGCTATCCAAATGTTGTTTATGTAATCCTCGGTGCGACACATCCCAATGTCAAACGACATGAAGGAGAGACTTACAGACTATTTTTGCAACGACATGCCTACGAAAAAGGAGTTGAAAAGCATGTAATTTTTTATAACCAATTTGTAAGTCTTGAGGAGTTAATTGAATTTATTGGAGCAGCTGACTTTTACATAACACCATATTTAAATCCAGCACAAATCGTTTCAGGAACACTAGCATACACAGTAGGAGCAGGAAAAGCAGTTATATCAACCCCATACTGGTATGCTGAGGAAATGTTAGCTGAAGAACGTGGCATACTGGTTCCGTTTAGAGATTCTAAAGCGATAGCTGAACAAGTTATAAACTTGCTAGAAAACGAGCCCAAAAGACATTCAATTAGAAAACGCGCTTATCTTTACGCACGCAACATGATATGGCCAAAGGTAGCACAACGATATATGGAATGCTTTGAGCGGGTCAGAATTGAACATCCACGCTTAAAATACACAGGTCTAATAGTAAAAGCGCTTGATGAAAGGCCAAACGAGTTACCTGTGTTAAAGCTAGACCACATAAAAAGAATGACAGATGAGACTGGAATTTTACAGCATGCGGTATTTACCGTACCAAATTACCACGAAGGTTATACGACCGATGACAATGCTCGAGCACTTATAATAGCAGTTTTATTAGAAGAATATGAACGTAAAGATGCGGAAGAATTAGGGACAAGATATCTTGGGTTCCTTTGGTACGCTTTTAACGAAAAAAGTAAACGTTTTAGAAATTTTTTGAGTTATCAGCGAAAATGGCAGGAAGAAAATGGCTCAGATGATAGTCATGGAAGATCTATTCTGGCACTGGGAACCGTACTAGGACGCTCTAATATAATTTCATTCCAGAAAATGGCTGGCAGACTTTTCGAGCAAGCACTTCCCAAAATACTTGAGACAACTAGTCCGCGTGCATGGGCCTACGCACTTATAGGATTACATGAATATCTTAAAAGATTCAGTGGAGACAGAATGGCTAAACAAGTAAGGGAGGAACTAACAAATAGATTGGTCAGTCTATATTCATCAAATAGCAAAATTAACTGGAACTGGTTCGAAGATTCATTAAGTTACTGCAATGCAGTTTTATCCCATGCTCTAATAGCTTGTGGCTATGCAATGAATCAAGAAAAAATACTCAACATAGGCTTGGAATCATTGCAATGGCTTACTAATATCCAAAAGTCTAATCCAAAAGATGATTATAGCCATTTTGTACCTATAGGAACCAATGGATTTTATAAAAGGAATGGTACAAAAGCTCAATTCGATCAACAACCTATAGAAGCTCAAACAACTGTTTCAGCTTGTGCAGAAGCTTACAGAGCTACAGGCAATAAAATCTGGTATAAGGAAGCACAAAGAGCTTTCGAGTGGTTCCTCGGTCGAAATGATTTAAAGCTTGCGCTCTACGATGCTACAACAGGCGGTTGTAAAGATGGATTACATCCTGATAGGGTAAATGAAAATCAAGGAGCAGAATCCACTATTGCATTTCTCCAGTCATTGTTGGAAATAAGGTCGATCGAAAATATTATTCCCACCAAGGAGGAAAATCCAAATGAGCAATAAGCATCCTGAATTGTTTGAAAGATATGTCAATAACCCTATACTAACCGCAGAAATGTGGCCCTATCCTGTAAATTCTGTATTTAATGCAGGCGCGACATTGCTTAAGGACGGTACAACTTTGTTACTATGTAGAGTTGAAGACAGGCGAGGGCATTCACACTTATGCTCCGCTCGTTCAAAGAATGGAATAGACGGATGGGTTATTGATCCACAACCCACCATGCCGGCTGACCCAGCAAATTACCCGGAAGAATTATGGGGAATAGAGGATCCAAGAATAACGTACGTTCCTGAGTTAAAGAAATATGTAATTGCATACACAGCTTATTCAAGTGGAGGACCAGGTGTAGCCATAGCCCTTACTGAGAATTTTAAGAATTTTGAAAGGCTTGGAATGATTATGCCACCTGATGACAAAGACGCAGCTTTAATTCCACGAAGAATTAATGGACTATGGGCATTAGTTCACAGACCCTCAACTCGATGGGGCTCTCACATCTGGATTTCCTATTCTCCCGATTTGAAACACTGGGGAAGTCATAAGCTCATGATGCAATCAAGAGCTGGTGGCTGGTGGGATGCATATAAGATAGGAATGGGACCTCCATTAATTGAAACACCATGCGGATGGCTCATGATATATCACGGGGTTAGACAAACACCTGCAAGTGCAGCTTACAGACTTGGACTAGCCCTTTTTGATCTGGAAAATCCCGAAAGGTGTTTAAAAAGATGCAACGAGTGGATTTTTGGACCAAAGGAACAATACGAATTAAGAGGGGACGTAGACAATGTCGTCTTTCCATGCGGTTATACAATTGGTCCCGATGGTGATACATTAAAACTATATTACGGGGCTGCAGATACCTGCATTGCTTTAGCTACTAGCAGTATTAAGAAATTACTGGATTGGCTGGATAATCAATAGTCTTAAGAGGGTCACGAATCTTTAATCAATCCCAGCAATTGCCCTTTTTAGCATCCACGGCAAAATAATTAAAAAAATTAGAATACATTCAGCAGGATAAAAATAATTTGGTGGACAGGGGCGGAATCGAACCGCCGACACATGGATTTTCAGTCCATTGCTCTACCAACTGAGCTACCTGTCCACTTACGTATAGATATATTATAATTTTCTTTTCCTAGAAAATCAATTCCTTAGTCGAGTTTTCCATTTCGTTTAAGCACTTCGCGAGCAATAATCAGTCTCTGGATTTCACTGGTACCTTCAAAAATCCGATTTATGCGAGCATCTCTATAAAACCTTTCAATTGGCAGTTCTCTTGAATATCCCATTCCACCGTGTATTTGAACAGCCATATCAGTTATCTTGCACAGTGCTTCTGAACAATAGAGTTTTACATAGGCAGCCTGGCGTGAAATGGGCTTCTTTAAGTCATAGTCCCGAGCTGTCCTGTAAACCATAGACTCCATCGCATATATTGCAGTTGCCATATCAGCCAGCATAAATTGAATTGCTTGAAACTGGGAAATCGTTACATCAAATTGCTTGCGCTCTTTTGCGTATTTGGTGCACATTTCTAGTAATTCTTTTGCAGCACCAAGGCATGCAGCGCCTAAACCCAGTCTACCGGCATCAAGTGTTTTCATTGCAACGAGAAAACCTCTTCCCTCTTCTCCAATGATATTTTCCTTTGGTATACGCACGTTATCAAACGTCAACGCATTTGTAATGCTTCCTCTTATTCCCATTTTCTTTTCTTTGGGGCCTGCTTTGAAACCGGGTGTTTTTGTTTCTACTACAAATCCTGTAATACCACGTTCTGTTCTTGCAAATACCGAAAGCACATCGGCAATTCCTCCATTTGTAATCCAGAGTTTCTCACCATTTATAACCCACTCGTTGCCATCAAGATGTGCTTTTGTTCTTACATTAAAGGAATCGGAGCCCGCCGTTGCCTCGGTAAGAGCGAACCCAGCGATCATTTTGCCTTCGGCAAGCGGGACAAGATATTTCTTCTTAAGTTCTTCTGAACCACCTATATATATAGCATTTGCACCTATTGATTGATGTGCGCCTATAAAAGTAGAGGTCGACAAGCAACCTCTTGCCATTTCCTCCTGGATAATGCAATATCCAACTTCTCCGAATCCTCCTCCACCATACTCCTGAGGAAACGAAGCTCCTAACAGTCCAAGTTCAGCAATCTTGCGAATCAATTCCGGTGGTATTTCCTCCTCTTCATCTATTTTCTTTGCCAGAGGTTTAACTTCAGAGTTAACGAAATCTCTGACCATCTCTCTGAGCATTCTCTGTTCTTCAGTAAATTCAAATGATATCATTGGATTACCCTTTTGTTAGTGTATTGATTTTAATTCGTACTTATATAGTAAATTTTATAAAATATAAAGAATTACCATAAAATCAATCTTTATTCCACTGTGACGCTTTTTGCAAGATTTCTTGGTTGATCCACATCGCAGCCTCTGTGAACTGCAATATAATAAGCCAATAGTTGTAAGGGAATAACTGATAATATCGGCGAAAATAAATCGTAGGTTGAAGGGATGATTATTGCATGATCTGATAGTCTTCTTATTGTATCCTCTCCATCGTTAATAATTGCAATCACTTTGCCGTGCCTGGCTTTAACCTCTTGAACATTACTAATTATTTTTTCGTATGTGTTATCCTTGGGAGCAATAAACACAACAGGCATATTTTCATCTATGAGCGCTATTGGTCCGTGTTTCATTTCAGCTGCTGGATAACCTTCTGCATGAATATATGATATTTCTTTTAACTTCAGTGCACCTTCTAGAGCTACAGGAAAATTACACCCACGACCGAGATACAGAAAATTTCTACAGTTTTTATATTCACAAGCTATATCTTCAATAAATCCAATGTCTGATAGTATGTACTCTATCTTTGAAGGTATTTCCTTTAATCCTTCCACAAGTTTTCTTCCATCTTCTTTACTCATTCCTTTTTTACGTGCAATATGTATAGTTAAAAGAGCGAGCACTGTAATTTGCGCTGTAAAGGCTTTTGTGGATGCAACACCTATTTCCGGCCCAGCATGTATATAAATACCAGCATCACTTTCTCTCGCAATCGTACTACCTACCACGTTGCATATGCCCAGAACCGTTGCTCCACGTTTCTTAGCTTCTCTTAAGGCAGCAAGTGTATCTGCAGTTTCTCCACTTTGACTTATTAAGAAAACTACATCCTTTTTAGTTATTATCGGTTCTCTATATCGAAACTCTGATGCATACTCAACCTCAACTGGGATTTTAGCATATTGCTCAATCATATACTCCCCTATCAATGCTGCATGCCACGATGTTCCACACGCCACAAATATTAATCTTGGTGCATTCAAAATCTTGTCCATAACTTGGCTTAATCCACCAAGCACCGCTGTACCTTCTTCTTCTAATAGTCTACCGCGCATTGCATTTCTTATTGCCTCTGGCTGTTCGTGTATTTCTTTTAACATGAAATGCTTGAATCCACCTTTTTCTATTTGTTCCAGATCTAATGTTAATTCTTCTATCGCCTTTTTGACTTCCACATCATCCAGTGTCTTGGTAATCATCCCATCTCTGGTAATAATTCCAACCTCATTATCATCCAAGTAGGTAACTTTTCTCGTATGCTTAACCAAAGCTGAAGCATCAGAGGCAATTAACATTTCACCATCACCGTAACCAACCAATAGCGGGCTACCTTTACGAGCAACAAATAACTTGTCCGGTTCAAAAGTACTTGCAACTATTATCCCATACGTTCCTTTTACTTCACTCAATGCACTACGAATGGCAAAATGCATATCGTTATACTTTTTATACATTTCTTCAATCAGATGCACAAGTACCTCAGTATCTGTTTGGGATCTGAAGTTATGCCCAAGCGATTCAAGTTTGGTCTTGATTGCTGTGTAATTTTCAATAATTCCATTATGTACTATGGCAATTTGATTAGTGCAATCCAGATGCGGATGGGCATTGATATCGCTGGGCACACCGTGAGTTGCCCATCTTGTGTGTCCCAACCCAATTGTAGCTGAATTATTTAATCCCTTAACAAGCTTTTCCAGATCTTTAACTTTACCAATACATTTTCTAATGATTAACTTTCTATCTTCGAGCAAAGCTATTCCAGCAGAATCATAGCCACGATATTCTAATCTCTTTAAGCCCTCAATTATGATTGGCAATGAGTTTTTTTCACCAATATATCCTACAATACCACACATGAGCTCAATCCTTCAACTTTTTTAAACAAATAACTGCCAACATCCTGCCCGCCTTTTTACCCTCTCTTCTATACGAAAAAAATATATCACTATCGCAAATTGTGCATTGTTTAGAAATCTGGATGTTTGCTTTGATTACCCCTTCGCTACTTAATTGTATCATGTTCTCCATTTTGAGGTCTAAGTAAATCTTATTGTTTTTATAAAATACAGCTTGATTGCTAAATTTCCCAGCAATTTTTTTATCAACTTCATAGCAACAAACACCAGCAGAAGGTCCTATATAGGCGCGTAAATTTTCAGGCTCTACACCGTATTTATTTTTAATAGCTCTAATTGTTTTTGCGGTAATTTTTTCAGATGTCCCACGCCAACCAGCATGTATGACTCCTATTACCTTATTTACAGAATCAAACAGCATTACAGGTACACAATCTGCAACAGAAACCACAAGAGCAATATTTTCCTTATTTGTTACTAATGCATCACAATCATCATATTTGCCTGGAAAGTTTACTTCGGTAATTTTGCTTGTATGCTTTTGAACTGGCTTTGCTAATTGAGCGGCAGAAATACCAAGTCTCCTGAAAAAATCTTGATGATAACTAATTGGATCAACTGCACTAAGATCCATATCACCCCATGGTGCAATATCTTGCTTGGTACTGATTCCAGTGCACAATTCTGGAAATTCTTTAAAAATGTCTGGAATAATCATATAAGTTATAGTGGAAATTTTATTTCGAATATCGTCCCTTTTCCAACTTCGCTAATGCAATCTATTGTTCCGCCGTAATTTTCAACGATCCTTTTCGCAATTGCAAGTCCCAGTCCCATACCTTCGGTCTTCGTTGAAAAGTTCGGTTCGAAAATTCTCTCGCGAATATTTTCGGGTATTCCAGCTCCAGTATCCTTAATTTTTATAATGCCAACCTTTTTCATCCGATAGGTTTCAATTGTTATAATTCCCTCATTTTCAATAGCCTGGACAGCATTTCGAACAATATTTACAAAAACACTCCTTAACTGATCTTTATCACCAACAAACGCAATATCGTTATCACAATAGCTTTCAGCAAAACTTATTCCTTCAACTTCCTTAAATAAATTTACCGTTTCTTTTAAAAGCTCATTAATACTAACACGTTCGTACTTCCCTTCTGGCATTTTTGCAAATCTTGAAAATTCAGTTGCTATTCTTGAAAGCGTCTCAATATGTTCTATCACCATACATGTCACAGAATCGACTACCTCTTCTAAATTTGTAACCTTATCCTTAAATGCTTGCCTCAGATGTTGTATTGATAGCTTAATAGGGGTCAAGGGGTTTCGTATCTCGTGCGCGACCTGCTTCGCCATTTCTCGCCATGCTTTTTCTCTTTCATTCCTGGCTAGTTCTTCCCTGCTAATTTTTAACTTTGTTGCCATTTCATTGAAAGACTCAGCAAGGTGTCCCACTTCATCCCTCGATGGAATATTCACATTAATATCCAGATTACCTTGTGCGATTTCATTTGCTGCATCTCTAAGTATTTTTAAGGGCCTTGTAAATCTTATTATAATGTAACTACCCAGCAGTAATGTAACTGTGAAAACTATCACATAAATACTCAGGACATATGCATTTCTTTGTGCAATTTCTGCCTCAATCTGAGCCTGTTTGGAAATCGTTGGTATAGAGATAATACCTAACAATTTTCCGTTTATAGATATTTTTCCATATCCAACTAAATATTCAACAGAGCCTATTCTTTCGGCCGAAAAGACATATTGTTCGTTACCCAGTACTATATTTAAAAACGACTTATCACTTATCCTATCATCTAAAAAGCCGGCTTGATACAGCTCCGGCATACTGCTTGCCTGTAAGTATTTGTCATGGTAAACTGAAAAATCCACGCCATACTCCGAAGCCAAAGCCTCACAAAAATCGTCATCGACGCCCATTAAAAAATCTTCTTCATCATACACATAGGAGCTAATCCTTTTGCCAGTATAATCAAGTTGCTGAAAAAGTTCACTTTCATACTGTTGTTTTAATCTATCAATAACCAAACGTCTGTCATAATAGCTAAGTATTATTAGAGACAACAAAATAACCATGGAATAAGCAAGTAATAACTTTTGACCAATGCCAAAGTTTATGCTTTTTATTTTTCTAATATTAACCAGAACATAATAGACACCCAGAATAACCAATATCATAATGTATGCAAAGAACTCTTTAACATAACCAAACAAATACCAACGGGCATCCAAATTTTCCATGCTAATCGCTACTATCCTATCAGGCGTATATGGATCCCTCCTGAATATTGTCTCTGTTTCATATCCATTAATACTTATATTCTTCCAGAGATATCCTCTCTCATCAAGAAGCTTTATCTCATCCTTTGATATTGGGAAATTACTTACATACAATTTTTTACCCGTTGAGAATATAAGATTATTACCTCTAAACTCATGTATAGCTATTTCTCTGACCAATTTATAAGGGATTCTACTTTCGAATAGTTTTAATGGGTCAACTTCCCTTTCAAAAATGTTTTTTTGAATTCCTGATAATACTATAGCTATTGCTCCCAATATCCTATTGTCTTCACTTCTAATAACAGACCATGCTCCATAGAGATCGTTTAATGACTTGGTTTCCGATTTACTCACAATATGCACCAACTCTTCTTCCCCATCGAAGACCTTAGTCAATATCTCTTTCAATTCTTCCTTGCTTATGCCCATAACGAATCTATCAACTTCCTCGCCCTTGGCATCATAGATTATGATAGCCGAATTGTAGCCTTGTATGCCCAGTACTGTTTTGTTCCATAAAAGAAAAGCTAGACTTCTGTCCTTAGCATATATTATACTATCGATACCCATTTCATTGTTCAGTAGATTACATGAGGTTTTTAATGCTTCTTGAACAGCATTTATATGCGAGCTATCTTTTGGTCTCATAAACTCTGCAAGCATCAAATTGACATCTACTTTCTGCCTTTGCTCTATTTTTTCATGCAGGATTGGCATGCTTAGCACGTAGGAAACCAACAGCAGAATTACAATTGAGCGTATCTTAATCGCATTCAAATTAATTGACTTTTTACTCCATCTATTCAACAACCATATTGTAAAGCAAGAAAGAAGTACCAACACAATGAAAAACAAAATCAAGCTAATACTGCTTCGATCAACAACCTCAAATATATATATGCTTAGAAGAAATAAAGTCAGAAAAAGAATTTGAACTTTGTAATTTTTAAGATCAAAATTTTTAGAAATAACATCCTGAACAAATTTTACAAATATCATTACAGTACACACCAACGAAAATCCCAGAAGTAAAATACCAATATGCAGTGACATATTATTGAAATCGGGCAAAAAATTGGCAGGATTGTCGTAAAGTATATTCGAATCAAATGCAAAGCTACGCAATGCTTCGTTAAATCCACGCGATAGCCACAATGTTAAGAAAACAGTGAAAACAAAAATGCACAGAACAGCTAAATTGTTAAGCCTTGATACCAACTTTTTAGACGAGTTTGTCCAGCGCTCATTCCAGAATACACTGCAAAAAATAATCCATAAAGACACAGATACAAAAACGGAACTTATGATAAGATCTCCCAGAGTCGAAGCCAGGCCAAAAGCAAACCTCGAATTAAACAAATTAGAATCAAAGATTTGACTATTAAAAACAATAGATGGAAATTTAAACTTTAGCCATAAAATTCTGACAAACCATAAAATAAAAATTAATGCAAAAGCTCTCGAAGCTTCACTCTCTTGAGACGAATATAAAAAAATTTGCAGAAACAATAATATGCTGGCAAAAAACACAAAAATCGCAATAAACCTCGAATTCTCTCTAAGTTTTCTTGAAATTAAATCATCAACCTTTAAGCTTTTAACAACGAAATCTGCTACAGCTTCTCCATCTTCGGATTTGATCTGGATGGAAATTTCATCTGGCTTTAGCTTATAAGTCCCTGGTTTCTTAACAACAACATTCGTTCCCAGAATATTTGAAATATCCTTACTAAGACTAATTTCTTGAATAGAATCTTTTGAAAACAGATAATCCAGTTCAATTGGCTCACTTAAAACAATCCATGCATTGGAGGGCTCCAACTTTATTCCAACGTTCAGATAAGTCTTTAACCCTTTTTCTGATAATGTTATAACTTTCTTTTCTTTTTCGTTAAAAACAGTATAATCAGCAATTGAACTTTTTCCACACCATGCAATTGTGTTGCCAGACTGATTTAATAATTCTATTGATACTTCTTCACTCAACTGATACTTTTGCAAAAAACCAAATATTATTTTAAGCGTTTCCGGATTTACTTGATTAAGTTCAGTTTGAAACAATGTATCATTAGATATTTTAATGCCCACCTGCAAAAGTTTATTCAAATGAGCTTTAAACTTTTCATTGATTAAGTCTTCGGCTTTTAGAAACCATTTCTTGTTATACAATTCCCAACTTTTTTCAATAATGGATGGAATAAACAACCTGTAAACAACCAGAGTAAGTATAATAAAAATGCAAACAAGAAAAGCTAAAGAAAGTATTCGCTTATATCTTTCGCCTGATATATTCATTCTTAATTATCTTTATATATGCTACTATGTTCCCTTTTGTCAATTTACATAAAAGCGACGAAAAAGCAAGTTATCCATAAAATCAGAAATTTTATATGGGCAACGGGGATCTTTACTTTGTGTGTTACTGCTTGTGAAGCATTCAGACTTCTAATGGATCGCTTCAAATCTCGAAATACTTCTATCTTTCCTACTAACTCTTAATTCTGGATTGCCCTCAGCAATTTGGTAAGCCCAGTCAAATTTTATGTAATTGCTCCCGATTTCTTTAATTCGCACCTTCGCATAATGATTATCAAAAGTCCATATAACATAGGTATGCCCTAGTATCACTTCTGCACTACCCGATGGAGACCATCCATCTTCTGGAGCACTAGTTATATCAAAAAGCGTTCTTGTATATCCCATGTCCTGAATATCAGTATCATCCCAAACTAGAAGACAGCGTTTTCCATATTCATCTACCGAAAAGAAAAAATCAGCGTCTGCGTAATTAACGACACTGTATAACCCAAAATTGTATCCCGATGAATTTGGAACCAACACATAATCAAAAATCACAACATTGTACCCTTCTGGTCTCGGGGTATCATAAACAACATCTTTGCTTAATTCGCTCTCATTGCCATGAAAGTCAAACGAACTTACTGCATAATAGTAGGTATAGCCATTAACCGCATCGTAATCCACGAAATTTGTTTCGGACGTCGAGCCTATCAGTTGATATCTTCCATTATATGCATCACTCACCCACACATTATAGCCCTTTACATCGTCATCCTGGCATGGTAGCCAGTAGATTTCCACTGCATTGTCACGAGTAACTGTTCTTATACCTTGAGGTGGCTTTGGAGGTGTGGTATCAACTTCATAAGAACAACTATAGCCCAACAGGGATAAAACAATAACTGGAATTATTGTCATTGTTCTCATATTTAGTCCATCCTTTGAAAATTCGCCCAATAGTTTTGTTTTAAATCACAGGCAATTTGCGTGCTATCCATAATCTATAAAAGACCAGAAATCCAAAACAAAATCGCTACGAAATGATAACCATCAGAATCAAATGTTTAGAATTCTGAACACCTATATATAATAAATCAGCTATGTTTCATCGATTGATAAATACATCCTACCATTATTTATAATGCCAATAGCCCTCCCTTTTAATTTGTGATTTTGAAACGGTGAATTTTTCGATTTTGATTTAAATTTTTCCACATCAACAATCCATTCTTTATCTGGATCAATAATTGTAAAATTTGCTTTTTGTCCTTCTTCTATCAGGATTGGAGGCAACGATAAAATACGACGCGGATTTGTTGAAAACTTCTCTATCAATTGACTTAACGTCAAATAACCTTTGTGAACCAGCTCCGTAATAGCCAATCCAACTGCCGTTTCAAGTCCGATCATACCGAACGGAGCCACTGAAAATTCCACCTCTTTTTCATCTATTGTATGCGGTGCATGATCACTGGCTATTACATCTATTGTACCATCTTTTAATCCTTCTTTTATTGAAGTGACATCCTGCACAGTTCGCAAAGGTGGATTTACTTTCAAATTTGTATCAAATGTACTGAGCATTTCTTCAGTAAGTGTAAAGTGATGTGGGGTAACTTCACATGTTAAATTTAATTTTTCTTTTTTTGCCCTCTTAATGCATTCTAAAGTACCCAATGTACTGACGTGTGCAACATGATATTTTGCGCTATTAACATATCTTAAGATAATTATGTCCCTGTTAACCATAATTTCTTCTGCTATTGGTGGAATGCCAGGCATGCCCAATCGAGTTGAAGTAAATCCTTCATTAATCAACCCACCTTTAGTCATTGTTACTTCTTCTGCGTGTTGAATAACAGGCAGGCCATACATTGAAGAATATTCAAAAAGTCTCCGCATAATCTCAGCGTTCGATATTGGACTGCCATCATCTGAAAGAGCTACTGCACCGGCTTTTGCAAGTTCAGCAATTGGTGCAAGCTCTTCACCTTTACGTCCCTTTGTTGCCGCAGCTACTGGATACACATCCACAATACCGCCAAGTACTTGTTTTCCTCTTTCCTGAACATATCGAACTACAGATTCATCGTCGATTGCTGGCTCGGTATTTGGCATACAGCATACTGCAGTAAATCCGCCAGCTGCTGCTGCCGCGCATCCTGTTTCTATTGTTTCTTTATGTTCAAATCCAGGTTCGCGCAAATGAACATGCATGTCAATAAATCCTGGCGCTAATATTTTATTGTTAAGCTTTATCTCCTCGAATGAACTGTCTGAAGTAACTTTTTTCCCGATCTTTTCAATCAATCCATTCACAATCAACACATCAGTAACCATATCCTGTTGTTTTAATGGATCAATCAGATGAGCAGATTTTATATGAACCTTCATTTTCTCTCCATTGTTAGTGAACTTCATTTTCCACGATAGTTGTAGTACCAAGCAAATAAAGCACAGCCATTCTAACCGCTACACCATTTGTCACCTGTTCAAGTACAACCGAATGTGGACCATCTGCAAGATCCGCCGATAGTTCCACATCTCTATTTATAGGACCAGGGTGCATAATGACTATAGGCTTAGTAGCAAATTGCATTTTCTCCCTTGTTACACCGAAATACCTATGGTATTCTCGAAGCGAAGGGAAAAGTCCGCTCTTTTGTCGCTCCAGCTGAATTCTTAGAACATTCAGTACGTCAACCTGTGGAATTACTTCTTCCAGGTTATAGTAAACACCAACACCAAATTTCTCGATATCTTTTGGTATAAGCGTTTTCGGACCGCACACCGAAACCCTTGCCCCCATTGTTTTAAGCCCGTATATGTTAGACCTGGCTACTCTACTATGAGTTATATCTCCGACTATACAGACATGGAGATTTTCGAGTCTACCAAATTTTTCCCTTAGCGTCATCATATCAAGAAGGGCTTGTGTTGGATGTTCATGTGCACCATCACCAGCATTAATTACGTTAGCTTTTACAACTCGTGACAAGAAATGCGGTGCACCTGGTGATGAGTGTCTTATAACTACCATATCTACCTTCATTGCTTCAATATTTCGAGCAGTATCTTTTAATGTTTCGCCTTTAGCTACACTGCTACCTACTACGGTAAAATTCACGACGTCAGCAGAAAGACGTCTTTCTGCAAGTTCAAATGAAATTCTTGTTCTTGTTGAACTTTCGAAAAAGAGATTTACAATTGTTTTGCCCTGTAGAGGAGGCACTTTCTTTATGGGTCTTTCCAGAACCTCTTTAAAGGATTTTGCAGTGTCAAGTATAAGCTCTATCTCCTCTTTTGTCATACCTTCCAGACCGAGCAAATGACGGCTTTTTAATTTCATGAGATTTTCTCCTGGTCCTCGTTATCTATCACATAGACAGCATCTTCACCATCTATTTCTGACATAGCAACCTGAACCACTTGATCTCTTGAGGTTGGAATATTCTTTCCCACAAAGTCCGCTCGAATTGGAAGCTCCCTGTGACCACGATCGACCAGAACAAGCAATTGTATCATATCTGGTCTGCCAAAATCCATTAATGCATTTAAAGCAGACCTGATGGTGCGACCGGTGAATAGCACATCGTCTACCAATACAACTACTTTCCCATTTATGTCAAAGAGTATTTCAGTGCTTTTTAATTTTGGTTGATCAAGTTTTCCGTGAAGATCATCGCGATATAGAGTTATATCAAGCAAGCCAACCGGGACCTTTTTCTTCTCAAGCTCTTCGAGCATTTTTGCGATTCTGTGCGCAAGAAAGTCTCCACGTGTCCTTATCCCGACAATCACTACATTATCAACTCCCTTATTTTTTTCAATTACTTCGTGCGCAAGACGATTTATTGCACGGCGCAAACCTTCGGCATCCAAGACTTTCGTTTTTTTCATAATTCTCCTTTTTATCCATAAAAAAGCCCCCGATCCCAGTTACTAAGGAAAAGGGGGCTTCATTAGAATCTTTTTCTCCCTTTCCTACCTCACTGGATAGGAATTAAAGGTGCAACCTAAAATTATAAAGAACCTTCTGCTTGTTGTGGGCGCTACTGGGTTCGAACCAGTGGCCTCACGCCTGTGAAGCGTGCGCTCTGAACCAGCTGAGCTAAGCGCCCAGGTTAATCTAATATACTAACTCAAAACTTTTAAAACCAATCATACTTTTACGCCTCTTGTGGACCGTACCGGGGTCGAACCGGTGACCTCCACAATGCCATTGTGGCGCTCTCCCAAACTGAGCTAACGGCCCGTTGAATTAAAATATAACAAAGCTTTGAAGGAAAGTCAATTATCTCTAAAAGCAAATACCTATTTAGCATTGTTATATTTAGAAAAATTGTGTAAAATTTAATTGTTATTAATTTTTCAAATCAAGAATACCCATAGTAAGCAAATTTGCAACTTCTTATATTAGAATTTTTTCCGAAATTTCCTTTTTGAAAAGTATGTTATCCCATATTGTCGCAATAATAGGTCGACCAAATGTTGGTAAGTCAACACTTTTCAATCGCCTGTATGGTGCACGCGACGCAATAGTCCATGACACTCCAGGCGTAACACGCGACAGACATTACGCAGAAGTTGAATGGGCAGGTAAAACATTTACTATTATAGACACAGGTGGGTTTGTTCCCGAATCTGATAACATTTTTGAGAGCGCAATTCGCGAACAAGCACAAATTGCAATAGAAGAAGCCGATTCAATCGTGTTTCTTGTAGATGCCATCGAGGGATTAACTCCTATCGACAAAGAAATTGCAAAAATTCTAAGATGCTCAAACAAACCAATTTATTTGGTTGTTAATAAGATAGATTCTGTGAATCGAGAAAACCTGAAATCAGAGTTTTACGAACTGGGACTGGGCGAACCAATAGGAATATCAGCTTTAAGTGGCAGAGATGTCGGCAACTTTCTCGATATACTCACAAAGAATATCAAAGGAAAAGCAAAACGCAAGAAAGAAATACGGTTACGACTGGCTGTCATTGGAAAACCAAATGTCGGTAAATCCTCACTTGTTAATGCTCTATTAGGAAGACCGCGGCAAATCGTAACTGAGATTCCTGGAACTACAAGAGATCCCATCGATTCAATACTGAATTTTAAAGGCGAAGAAATCATACTTGTAGATACTGCAGGTTTAAGAAAGCGCAGCAAAATTCGTGAAAGCGTCGAGTTTTACAGTGCTATAAGAACATTACATGCCATTGAGAACAGCGATGTAGCTATAATCCTTTTTGACGCAACTCAAGGAATTGATAAACAAGATCTTCAAATTGTTGAAGCAACTATGGAACGCCATAGATCTGCAGTTATTGGGGTAAATAAATGGGATATGGTTAAAAAAAATGCTAATACTGCAAGAGTATACGAAATAGCGATAAAACAAAAACTGGGAATATATGATTTTATACCTGTTGTTTTTATTTCTGCCATCACACGACAAAGAATTACTACTCTAATTGATAAAGCTAAAGAAGTAAATGAAAAGCAAAAGCAGAGGATATCAACAAGTGTCTTGAATAAGATTATTATGCCAGAAATAGAAAAAAATCCACCAAAATCATCAACCTCGAAGGAAATTAAAATAAAATACGCAACTCAAATAAAAACAGGTCCACCTATGTTTGCGTTCTTCTGTAATCATCCTAAATTAATAGATGAATCATATAGGCGTTTTCTAATCAATAAACTACGCCAGCATATTGACTTTACTGGCGTACCAATAAGAATCGTTTTCAAATCAAAATGAACTATAATATAAAATCGGTATTTAAAATTCTATATGTATCTTTCATTCTAACAAACACCACTTACAGTGGGAACAAACTGGAAGAACCATTGCATACTTACATCATCACAGGAATAGATTTTATTTTAAAACAGGAATATCAAAAAGCAGACTCTGTTTTTATCGAATTGACTCAAATCAGACCCAAGCATCCGGCAGGCTACATTTATCGTGCTTCCGTAATACAGGCTTATTCTGTCGATTATGATATGCCTATCGAAAATGGTATATTCGATTCATTGCTTACTATTGCCAAGAAATACACTGAAAATCTCAAATCACCATGGAAGGATTATTTCATCGCACACATCGATGCTCAAATGGCTTATGCAAAAGTCGAAACAGGTAACTGGTTAGGAGGAATCTGGAAAGGTGTTACATCTGCATTAAAGTTTGAGAATATTATAGAGCAGGATTCAAATTTTTATGAGGCTTATGCAGGGCTTGGTACATACTATTACTGGAGCAGTAAAAAGACCCAATTTATCAACTGGTTTCCATTTGTTAAAGATAGCCGCGAACTTGGAATAAAATTGTTAACCAAATGTATTCATAGATCAACCTATAACCGATTTACAGCATTGTCAGCGCTTATTTCCATCCTTCTTGATATGGAAGACTACAAATCAGCAGAAATTTGGTCTTCATATGCACTAAAGTATTACCCCGAAAATAGAATCTTTTTGTGGGGTTTAGCAACTGCTGTACAAAAGCAACACCGCTACAAAGATGCAGTTCGTCTTTACGAAAGGCTACTTAAAAACATTGAACTAATGAACGCATCCCATCCTTATAGTGAAATAGTTTGCAGATTGAATCTTGCAAAATCCAGGCTTGCTATTGGAGACACAGCCAGCGTTGAAGAACACTTATTAAAAATTTTATCTTACAGAAATTCGAATTTTCCAAACTATCTCAAAAAGAAAGCTGAGGAAAAATTTGACGAAGCAAATTCCATTTTAAATCGGATTAAAAAACAAAAGGATAATGCTTATTGACATTGGATTTGGATTATTTATATTTTGATAGAAGATATGACTGATACTAAACACAAGAAAAAACTTGAAGATTTACTAGCAGTTTGCAGAAAAAATCTGCGGACTGTAGATGAAAACCTCATTTCGAAGGCTTTTTACCTCAGCCTCGAAGCGCATAAAAATGATCTTAGAGCTTCCGGAGAGCCTTACTTTCAACATCCGTACGAAGTCGCAATGATAGTCGCTAAGGAAATTGCTATTGACGATGTAACTGTTGCCGGTGCACTTTTGCATGATGTCGTTGAAGATTCTGAGTTTGACCTTGATTACATAAGAGGTGAATTTGGCGACACAATAGCTGATATTGTTGACGGCGCAACAAAAATCACAGATGTATTTGAAAGCCATGAAGTAACCCAAGCGGAAAGCTACAGGAAGCTATTATTATCAATGATCAACGACATAAGAGTCATGTTCATCAAATTTGCAGATAGACTGCACAATATGCGTACACTTGAATATTTACCACCGGACAAAAGGCAGAAGCTTGCAAAGGAAACTCTTGAAATCTATGCCCCATTTGCACACCGATTCGGTCTTGCACAAATAAAATGGGAATTGGAAGACTTAGCATTTAAGTATCTCCAATCCCAGGAATATGAACAAATTGCACGTAAATTAAGAGCTAAAAGGCGTGAGCGTGAAAATTATATAAAAAGGTTTGTTCAACCAATAGCTAGCAGGCTTACCGAAGAAGGTTTAAAATTCGAGATCGAAGGACGACCAAAACATATATATAGCATTTACAATAAAATGATAAAAAGAAACAAACCTTTAGAGGAAATTTACGATCTATTTGCAGTAAGAATTATTTTAGATTCTGAAAATAATAGTGACTGCTTTATAGCTTATAGCATAGTGACTGAAATTTACAAGCCTATTCCAGAGCGATTTAAGGATTACATTTCTGTACCAAAGAAAAACGGATATCAGTCTATACACACTACAGTCATTGGATTAGATGGCAGGATGGTAGAGGTTCAAATTCGTACAAAAGCGATGCATGAAATTGCAGAACGTGGAGTTGCCGCACACTGGATATATAAGGACGATAAATCATCTTTAGATAAGGAGCTTTCGAACTGGATTAACTGGATAAGAGAAATTTTGGAGCAAAGAGAAGGAGAAACACCAAAAGAATTACTTGAGAACTTCAAACTTAATTTATATCAAGATGAGATATATGTTTTTACACCCAAAGGTGATTTAAAAATATTGCCAGCTAATTCAACTCCAGTGGACTTTGCATTCGAAATTCATTCAAACATAGGATACCATTGCATTGGAGCAAAGGTAAATGGTAAAATAGTACCTTTAAATACGATACTTAGAAGTGGTGACCAGGTAGAGATAATAACTTCAAGAAATCAGGCACCAAATCCCGACTGGGAAAAATTCGTAGTAACTCCTAAAGCTAGATATCACATTCGTAGATTTATTCGTGAAGAAGTTAGAAAACAAGCTGAAGAAGGAAAAGAAATATGGGAGAAGAAAACAAAAAAAAGAAAAATCAGTATAAGTAAAGAAGAACTTGAAAAGTTTGTACGCGCTTTAAAACTTAACGACCTTCAGGATTTTTATCTCTCGATAAGAAACGAAAAACTCGACGCTGACGAAATTATCGAACAATATATAACGAGAAATAAGCAACAGGTTGAGGAAATACCTCATACCGAATCGCTGCAAACATTAGTCTCAAAATTCCTGACAACAGCCAGGGATGTTAAAACGAATATATCAATTCTCGGAATGGATGACCGATTTATGCATCAATATGCGAAGTGCTGCAATCCAATTCCAGGGGATGAAATAATTGGATTTATTACGACAGGTGCTGGCATAAGGATTCACAAAAAAGATTGCAAAAATATTGAATCTCTAAGACTTGCAGAAAGTGAACGGATAGTCGAAGTTGCCTGGCCTTCTATAAGTAATGCTGATTTCTTAGCTGGCATACATATAACCGGTGAAGACAGGCATGGACTCTTAGCTGATATAACTCATGCTATTTCATCATATCAAAATACAAACATCAAAAGTGTTAATGTTGACTCAAAAGGCACAAGTTTCGAAGGAACTTTTATATTGTATGTAAAAAATGTTGATCACCTCAACCATATCATAGAAAGAGTAAAGCTTGTTTCTGGAGTAGCAAAAGTAGAGCGAATAGTACCATAAAAAATGAATACAGGTGAAAGTAAACAAAGAATTCTTGGCATAGACTATGGGACCAAACGAATAGGGCTATCGGTAAGCGATCCCCTCGGAATTATTGCCCAACCATATCAATCACTTGAAAACAATTCCCTTCTAATAAATAGATTAAGAGAAATCATCATTGATAAAAATATAAAGACAGTTGTTATTGGTTTACCGCTGAACTTAAAAGGTAAAGATTCTGAAAAGACCAGAGAAGTAAAGGAATTTATTGATACTTTAAAGAAAGAGCTCGAAATCGAAATAATCGAATGGGATGAGCGTTTTACAACATCTATAGCTCAACAGACCATGATCGATATGGGGACGAAAAGAAAAGAAAGACAGAAAAAAGACGGACGCATAGACTCAATGTCCGCAGCAATAATGCTACAGAGTTTTTTAGATAGTAAAAGAAATTGATGCACTTTGAAAATAGAATCGCACATTATCAAGTTAAAAAATGAAATAGTTTCTGTGAGAAATTATTTCAAAACAGGAAATAGCAAAGTTAAGCCTGTATCTCTTAAGTTAGTTGCCGTTATTCTATTATTTTTTACTATATTTTACTTTTTAGGCTTAATTTTTTCTTTACCCTTCGATGAGGTTAAGAAACTTAGGACAACAAATCCAACTAGAACTGCATTCATGCGTGAACACGCACAACTTGCTAAAGAAAACAATCGAAAGTTCTTTGTAAGACAGAAATGGATCCCACTATCGGAAATACCTCGTGATGCTGTGAATGCTGTAATAGTTGCTGAAGATGGAACATTCTGGACACACAATGGTTTCGATTGGTTTGAATTTCAGGAATCCATAGAGCGAAATTTAGAAGAAGGCAGAGCTGTAAGGGGTGCCAGCACGATATCTCAACAGGTAGTAAAGAATCTTTTCCTCAGTTCATCAAAAAATCCTCTAAGAAAACTAAAAGAATGGATATTAACCTGGTATATGGAGAAGCATCTTAGTAAAAAACGTATTCTGGAAATATACATGAACATAATTGAATGGGGCTACGGTATTTACGGTATTGAAGCTGCAGCTAATTACTATTTTAACAAATCTGCTACCGAATTAAACCGTGAAGAATGTGCAAGGCTGGCTGCAATTATTCCAAGTCCACGCAAACACAGAGCAGATGTCGATTCAAAATATGTGCTTAGACGGAGTAAGCTAATTCTCGAAAGAATGGAAGCAAGGGGATTTTAACGTATAACACTAATTTAACCAAAATGAAAACCAGAGACATTAAGGAACTATTAGAAAAAGAAGAGAACTTTGAGCTTGAATTTAAGCGCAAAGTATCAACTCCTGTTAAAATTGCAAAAACAATAATTTCGTTTGCAAACACCAGAGGTGGTATTCTGGTTTTCGGCGTAGATGACGACCATACAATAGTTGGAGTAGATAACGAGAAAGAAGAAATAGAAATGATTCTTACTGCAGCAAACTTTTATTGCGAGCCCTCAATTGAACCCTACATAGAAATTATCCCACATAAGGGAAAAGACATTATAGTTGTAACCATTGAAGAAAGTAAACAAAAACCACACCACTTAAACACATACGACAAAAAAGAAAACCATGGTACAGGTGTTTACATAAGAGTAAAAGACAAAACTGTTGAAGCAAGCAAAGAAGTCGTAAAAATACTCGAGGCAGAAAATCCCTTTGGTCCACCTTTACGTGTATCAATTGGCGATAATGAAAAATATCTTCTTGATTATCTTGAAAAGGTTGAAAGGATTACGGTAAAAGAATACGCAAAACTCGTTAATGTATCTTATCGACGTGCTTCCCGCAGCTTAACTCAGCTTGTACGAGCAGGGATTTTGAGAATACACACAAATGAGAAGGAAGATTATTATACAAAATCACCCTAAGCAGATGGACATATTTTTAGGTTTCTTGCCATATTCTGACAAGTTCAAAAACCGCTATGCCATAAGCCACCGCTACATTGAGTGATTGTTTGATTCCGTACATAGGTATTTCTATTGAAAAATCACAAATTTCAATTAATTCTTTTGATACCCCTGTTATTTCATTTCCTACAATTAGACAAATCGGGAAATCGGATTTCTTAACCTCATAATAAGGTATGCTCTTGTCTGTTAATTCAAGGCAACATATTCTATACCCTTGCTCTCTCAAGTTCTTAATTTGTTCAACTGGATTTTTAAAATATTCCCAAGGCACGCTTTCGGTTGCACCGAGCGCAGTCTTTTGAATTTCTTTCCGCGGTGGATGCGGTGTAAAACCACTCAGTATTAATTTCTCAACCATCGCTCCATCAGATGTACGAAAAATGGAACCAACGTTGTACATGCTGCGTACACTATCAATTACACAAACAATAGGCATCCTTTTAGCATATTTAGCCTGTTCAATTGTAATTCTTTTAACAGCTATTTCTTCATGTGATAGTTTTCGCATATCTATTCTTGAGAATCATATTGTCTGCATTTTGAGCAATGTGAAATCATTGTCTCATACCCATTTTCCCAAGGAAAAGTGTTTTGCATAAATCAGGAAAAATTCATCTACAACAAACATACAGGATGTATAGGTGTACAGCATTAGTAATAGGGAAAAGGCAATTGAGCATTGCGAAATTAAGTCAAAATAGAAGATTCTCTATAACAATGTCAAAGATTTCGTATTTTTTAAGAAGTAAATCATACAACAATGCTATTACAATTCCATTGTTTTATTCAGAAATAACAAACTAAAAAATCACACATTTAAAAACTTATCCCATCTTCTGAACAATTCGGCTGTTGCTTTCAGATCCCATAGATTGTATTCTGCTATTTCTTTGAATCTCTTTTCTTCAAACATACGTTTTAAATCTAATCCTGTCACTCCGTGTGATTTTGGACTTTCTATGCCAAAAGCCTTACAGTAAAAATCCAGATTAAATTTTCTTAAAGTACCGTAGAAGGTAAACTGTTCAAGCAAATCGCAATGGATTGTAGCATCATACCTATAGGGCATCAGATTACGTGACGGTTTGATCTGTAATATTGCTGAGCGGAGCATCAAGAAAGGGCAATCGAATCCTCTGCCGTTAAATGTAACAAATTGTTCATAACGTGCTATATCCTGCCAAAATATTTCAAGAATTTCTTTTTCATTTCCAGAATAAAATTGAATTAGTCCGTCAGCAGAAAAATAATCTAACTTTTCATCTGCCTGAAATAATACTTTACCTCGATTTGTATCTGGGTTAAGCATACCTATAGCAATTACTTGAGCTGTAGTAGGATACAGACTCAAATTTTGTATAACTTCAATTCGTTTTGCGTCACTTTCAGCGAACTTAAATAAGTATTCTTTTTGAACTTCGTCAAAAGAATCAATAGACTGGCCAATTGTTTCTATATCAATAACAACTCGAGCCATTAACATCCTCGTGCGTAAGCTATGCAGTTATGCGATAACTTTTTAATCCCCAATATGTTTGAACTGCTGATTCTTTCAAAATTGTAGCCACAGGAATTGCAAGCAGCATACCTGCAACTCCCATTAATGAGTTCCCAATAATTAGTACAATTATAACTGTAACGGGGTGCATATCAACCGTTTTAGAAAAACAATAAGGTTGAATCAATACATTGTCAATCATCTGTATAACAAGTAATGAGAAAAAAAGAATGTATGGCAGTTGTCTGAAATCGCCAAAGCAAGTCAATGAAACCAAACTTGCAGGTATCACACCAAAAAAAGGACCAATATAAGGTATAAGGTTAGATATGCCCGCAATAATTCCTAAAAGGATCGCATAGGGTACACCTATCACATAGAAAACGACAATGTTAAGTATTCCTACGAAGATAGAATCAAGTATCCACCCATTCAAATAACCGATAAGTCCTTTTTTTATCTTATATATTACATTTAAAGTCATCTCGAAATACTTATTTGGTACACGCTCAATTAATTTTTTCAATGCAGTATCACCTTCGAGAAGCATAAAGTATGTAATGAACGGTACAATAATCAAATTGACAAGAAAACCAGTTATCGAACTTGCAATTTCATTGAATCCAGCAATTCCAGCATCTACAATGGATTTAGCTTTTTCAGCTACAGACTGAGGATTTAAGAATGGAACACCTGAAACTAACGACAGCACAAGCTCATTAAGTTTCTGTTGAAACGGAAACTCACTGAAACTTTTGTAAAGTTCCTCTAGATAACTTATTGTGGTACGTAAAAGTACTGCCACTCCTACCCCAACTATAACAAACAGCATAAAAAATACCGTTGCCACAGCAATGCTTCTTCGCATGTTTAAACGCAATTCAAAAATTTTCACAACTGGATAAAGTATATATGAAAGAAGCAAGGATATCAGAATAATAAGAACAAGATCAGGGAAAAGAGACAATACCCAAAGCACAAGAGCAATAACGACCAGCAATAGCACCACCTTAATCAGTGGCTTACTTGAAGACTCAGGTTGATTTTGGAATATTTTTTTCATTGGTTCTTACGCAGTTATCGAATAGTTTTTAAGACCCCAATAAGTTTCCCTCGAAGAAACTCTTAAAATAGTAGCTATTGGTATTGCTATTACCATACCTGCTATACCCATCAATTGATGGCCTATTATCAGTGTTAAAACAACGGCAACTGGATGCATATCCAGAGTTTTTCCAAAGCAGTTTGGTTGTAATACCAGGTCATCTATTAATCTAATAATCAAATATAATATAACGATTGGCAACAAATGGCGAAAATCACCAAATTGCATTAGAGAAAGAATAACTGCAAAACCAGCACCAGCAATGGGTCCTATATATGGAACGAGATTTGCAATTCCAGTTATTATTCCCAGAAGCACTGCATATGGAACTCCGATTACAATGAATCCTATAACATAGAGCCCACCGACGATGCTACACTCCAAAATCAAGCCTTTTACATAGGAGACCAATTCTCTTTGTAGCTTATAGATAACATTCAAAGTCATTTCGAAATATTTATTTGGGATTCTTTCTACAAGCTTTTTTATTGCTAAGTCGCCATCAGCAAGAATAAAGTATGCAATGAACGGGACAATAATGATATTTACCAAATAGGAAGCAATTGTACTTAAGAACCCGGATACGTATTGAAAAATATTCTGCAAAGTAGAATGGACTTTTTGGCTGACTAATGTTTTATTTACAAACGGGATATTAGAAGCAACATCTTCTACAATAGCGGTTAATTTTTCCTCAAACGGAAATTTATTTAGTTTCTCATATATTGATTCTGTGCGTTCAAGCAATACTGGAACAGTTTCGGCCAGAGCAAACGTTATTATTGCAGTAATAAACAAGAATACTATTACAATAGCTAACTTTCTGTTTACATTTAATTTAAATTCAAGAATCCTTACTAATGGTTTTAAAACAAAGGCTACAAGATATGACAGAATCAATGTAAGCACCAAATCCGGGAAAAAAGATGCAACCCAAAATGCAAAAACTATTAAAACTAATAATGCCAGAACTTTAAATAATGGTTTATTATACACATTTGGTAATTCTTTATGCATATATCAATTCTCCAGTATATTATTAACAGCTTTTACCGCAATATCATAAGTAAAACCTCGTCTCAGAAGAAAACCAACAAGCGTATTTCTAATTTTTTCTTTTTCCACTTCTTTCCTCGATTTCCGCAGTAATTTTAGCCTGCGATTCAAAGCTTTTACAGCTAAACTGTACTGATCCTCATAAGTAAAAAGTTCGCTTATAACATTATCTACAATATCCGAAGCTATACCTTTATTCAGTAATTGATTTCTCAGCATTAAAGTACCGACTTGCTTCCGTCTAATTCGATCTTGAACAAACTTATACGCAAATTTTTCATCATCAATCATTCCAATTGACCCAAGATGTTTAACAACATTTTCAGAAACCTCGGACGAAAAACCTTTCTTTAACAGATGGTTCATAACTTCATATGAACAGCGCGGCCTGTAAGATAAGAAATTAATAGCAATATTCTTTGCCCTGTATTCCATTTCGGCATTTTTTATAGTTTCCAGCTCACTTCTTGAAATTTCATCTCCTGTTCGGAGTCCATATTTTGCAATGATCCAATCACTAAGTTCCAATTTTTCGAGACCATCCAGATATAAAATATAGCGAGGTGACCTTCCACGCTGTTTTTGTATTTTTGTAATGGTCACGTTCGAAAATGTTTACTTTGATTTTTTACCGGTGGTTTGCTCAGCTTTTACCGGCTCACTTGTACCCGACTGTGCAGAAACTGCAAGGCCAAGTTTCTTTCTCAGTTCCATTTCAATTTCTTTTGCAACTGACTGATTGTTTTGCAAATATGTTTTTACCGCATCTCTACCCTGCCCAATCTTCTCATCCTTGTATGAAAACCAGGAACCACTTTTTACTATTACTCCACTTTCGACTGCTGTATCTACAAGATCACCTAGCTTAGAAATTCCTTCATTATATAAAATATCAAACTGTGCTTCTTTGAATGGTGGAGCGACTTTATTTTTAACAACTTTTACTTTGGTTCTATTGCCTATAACATTTGCACCATCTTTTATGGCTTCAATACGACGCACATCGAGCCGAACAGATGCATAGAACTTCAGCGCATTACCACCCGTAGTAGTTTCTGGATTGCCGAACATAACCCCAATCTTCTGTCTTAACTGATTTGTAAAGACCACACATGTTTTTGATTTGCTGATTGCTGCTGTTAGCTTACGCAAAGCTTGGGACATTAGACGAGCTTGTATACCCATAGAAGGATCACCCATTTCACCTTCTATCTCTGCTCGAGGTGTTAAAGCTGCAACCGAATCAATCACAATAACATCTACTGCATTGCTTCTTATGAGTGTTTCCACAATTTCAAGAGCCTGTTCTCCAAACTCAGGTTGTGAAAGAAGCAGATTATTAATATCCACACCCAATTTTTTGGCATAATTCACATCAAGCGCATGTTCGGCATCAATAAAAGCAGCAACGCCACCTGATTTTTGTGCCTCTGCAATTATATGCAAGCATATGGTTGTTTTTCCTGACGATTCCGGCCCAAAAATTTCGATAACTCGCCCCCTTGGAACTCCCCCGATGCCTAATGCAGCATCCAACGATATTGATCCTGTAGATATCGCATCTACCTTTGCTATTGGTCCTTCATTCAGGCGCATTATTGCACCTTTACCGTGCTGTTTTTCAATCTGGTCGATAGCGATTTTTAACGCCTGTAACTTTGCATCTTTATTATCACTCATGTTAAACTCCATTTAAACTTTTAGTTGAAAAGATTTTAAAGCTGTATAAATTGACCCTTCGGGCTTAAGATCGCTCTTCATTACAAGAACTTCCTTGCATTCATAACCTATAGGTTGAAAAGTAATGGATTTTATCGCATCAATCAAGTGAGAAATATTTTTTCTGCTCCTTACTCTCCCGAGCGTAACATGTGGATGAAACAATCTCTCTTCTCTAGGAATACCAATCTCCGTACATACACGTTCAACTTCTAATTGCAGGTCCATCATTTCCTTTACAGGTTCCGCACCAGTCCAAACTACCCTTGGATTATTTACAGTAGGAAATGCACCGACCAATTTATAGACTATTTCAAATGCTGACCTGCCCAAAATAGCTTTTTCCATTAAATTATACAATATAGAAAGCTTATCCTGCTCGACATTCCCTAAAAATTTCAGTGTAATGTGAAATTTATTTGGCGCATCCCACTTTACATCTGCTTGCGACTTCATTAATTCAGATTGTATTAGCGCTAATCTGTTCTGCACCTCTAATGATGTGGGAAGTGCTATAAATATTCTATAACTACTCATAGACTAAATAGTAAGATAATAAGCTATGTGCTTACATTCAATTATAAATTCTTGTTATGTTTATAACTGACCACAATCACCATAATTACTATCATGAAAATCATGGATAAAATATACAAATCTTAACAAACCGTTACTTATGTTCTGTGAGAATAATATGCATTAAAAAATACTGTCAAATCCTTAATTTTAGTATCTTTAACAAATTATTATGCTACTTTAGGAAAACAATGATAAATAAGACATGTGGTTAATAAAAAAGCTCGGCTTTAACACCGAGCTTATCAAAACCATATTACATATATAGCCTGCAGTCTAAACTTTCGCAAATCTTTTATATCGTTCGTTTATTCTTCCCCAGTGAAGATTTCTTATAAAGTTATCGATATATTTTGCACGGTTGGGGCCATCTTTATGATAATAGGCATGCTCAAACACATCAAGTGCTATTAAAGGTATTCCGCCCCATATTGCTCCATAGTGATGCTCATCTACTGTCACATTCAGTAATCTTCCTGAATATAGGGAATCAAAAACAAGCAATCCCCAGCCACTTAGTTTAGCTGATAATGCAGTAGCTTTAAAGTCCGCTACCCAGGCATCAAACGAACCAAATTCTTTCTCAATTGCAGCTTTTATTTCCGGTCCCCTGCTTGGATCGCCATCACCTCCAAGGACTTCCCAGTATACATCGTGCAGTAATGCACCTGCATGATTCCATGTGAATCGGCGTTTTAATTCGCCTATCTGACTATAATTGCCATTCGCTGCAGTGCGGTCCGCCGTTTCCAAAGCCTTTTCAATATTATTCAGGGCAGTAACATAGCCCTTATGGTGAGTATTGTAATGCCAATCTGTTGTTTCCTCACTCATTACATTTGCTAAAAGCTTTTTAGCTTCTTCGTCTGTGTAAGGTCTTTTATTGAATTTCCATTCGTATGCCATTTTTCTTACCCTTTCTAATTTATTTAAATTTGATTTTCATTTTGTATAACAAAACTGATGCCGTTAAAGTTCCCAAACCATGCCTTATATTATTATACCAAAAAACACACCACTATTTACTAATTCTCAATCACTGTAGTCAGCAAAGAATCGATTTAATTTAAATACTCTCAAATAATGTACTAAAATAATTTATTGATTATTGAATGTGGACTTATTTCTATATAATTTCCCATAAACAAGGAGAGCTTAATGAGAATTGGAATTACATGCTATCCCACTTACGGTGGTAGTGGTGTTGTGGCAACGGAGTTAGGTAAAGCACTTGCCAGGCGCGGACATCTGGTTCACTTTATAAGTTACGCAATCCCTACTCGACTTAGCGGCTTCTACGATAATATTTATTTTCACGAAGTCGAAATTTCAAAGTATCCCCTTTTTGATTTTCCACTTTATACTTTAGCATTAGCGAGCAAAATGGTAGAAGTCACACGCTATCAAAAGCTTGATTTGCTGCATTGCCATTATGCAATACCTCATGCGACAAGTGCTTATCTCGCAAAACAAATTATGAATGAGTCTAAAGTAAAAATAATTACCACTTTACACGGAACTGACATAACACTGGTAGGATTGGAACCAAGTTTTTTGCCAATTATGAAATTAAGCATTGAGCAAAGCGATGGAGTAACTGCTGTTTCCAGATTTTTGAAAGAAAAGACATTAACAAATTACAATATTAATAAGGAAATTGAGGTTATTCCTAATTTCGTAGATACCAATAAATACAGAAGGATGACGGACAATGACCTTAGAAATTGCTTTGCCCCTCCTGATGATAAGATCATAGTACACACATCAAACTTTCGTCCTGTAAAAAGAGTGCCAGATGTGATACATATTTACAACGAAGTTCAAAAAAAGATTCCAAGTACTCTTATTCTAATTGGAGATGGACCCGATCGTTCAAAGTGTGAGGTGCTTTGTCGTGAACTTGGAATACAAAATAAAGTAAAGTTCCTTGGAAAGCAGCAAGATCTTGTGCCGATTTTATCCTGTGCACATCTTTTCCTTATGCCGAGTCAATCTGAAAGTTTTGGTTTATCGGCTCTGGAAGCAATGGCTTGTGAAGTTCCTGTTATTTCTTCAAGTGTAGGTGGTTTACCAGAACTTCAAATACATGGTGAGACAGGATATATTGCTGAGATTGGGGACATAGACCGTATGGCAAAATACGCTATTGAACTTTTGTCTAGCCCAGAAAAGCATAGATTATTTTCACAGGCAGCAAGAAAACGCGCTCTCGAATTCGATTCATCAAAAATAATTCCAAAATATGAAGAATATTATAAAAAAATATTAAACTTCTGAAAAATGCGATCAGGTCTTGACTTTGAGAAGCATCAATTCTTAATAAGAGAATTAGTCGAATTATTCAAACACAAAGGATACATCATTAACTTTGCAGATGGATTAGATGGATTTTACCCTCCCAACGAACTACCAAATCATGGTTATGGTGATCAAGAAGATAAGGCACCCGATGTATATGCTTACGATGAATCTGAACAAAGATATATTATTGGCGAAGCAAAAACAGGAGCTGGAGATTTAGAGACAGAGCATGCTTTAACTCAGTATAATGTTTTTTTGAACCATTTTCATCCAAAAACAAAAAGACCTTCTTTGTTTTATATAATTCTTCCCGCAAAAAAGGTAGCAGAATTTAATACACTTATAACTCATTACATTCATCCGGACTTATGGAATAACTTAATGGTGGTACAATCAAAAGATTGGATAGAATAACTAACCTGCACGAAGTCTGGCATATTTCAGAATGAGGTTCTTTGTTCCGCAACTATCAAATTTTACGACAGCCTTCTGATACTCTCCTTTTCCGTTCACTTCAATTACTTTGCCCCGTCCAAATACATCGTGATGAACTATTGCACCTTGCTTAATTTCAAAATATTCCTGTGATTCCGATTCGTAATTGGGCAGTATTTCCTCATCTGTTCTGTCGTAGTTTTTATCTCGAGTTAAAGCCTTATTTCCACCATTTATTATTTTTCTACCTTTGTGATGATGGCCATTCAGTGATTCCAATCGTTCTACATTATCCTCTCCTATTTCATATAGAAATCGAGACTCGCTCGGATATGTAATATCCCCATATCGATATCGCATACAAACATGCGTCAAATACAATTTCTGCTTTGCTCTTGTCATTCCAACGTAAAATACCCGTCTCTCTTCTTCAATGTCATTATTATCCATTATGTTAGAGTAGAAAGGTAACAAACCTTCTTCGAGTCCGGTTATGAATACCACAGGAAATTCGAGGCCTTTTGCTGAATGAATCGTCATAAGCGTAACCGCATTACGTTGTTCATTCCATTTATCGATATCGGACACAAGAGATATTTCCTCCAAAAACTCTTCCAGTTTAGCATACGGGTTATTCTGGCAAAACTCTGAAACTGCAGAAATAAATTCCTGAATATTTTCCCATCTACCAATTGCCTCAGGAGTACCTTCTTCTTTAAAGCTTCTCAGAATGCCTAATTCGTCTATCAACGAACGTACAAGCTCATTCGGACCTAAATCAGTTTTCAATCTCTGATATTTATCAATCAGCCCCTTGAACTGCTTCAGGTTCAATTTTGTCCTTTCTGCAATTCCGCTCATTTCATCTACAAAGTTCAATGCTAAGAAAATCGGTATCGATTTTTGTTTGGCATAATTGATAAGATGTGTAATAGTAACGTCACCAACCCCTCTTGATGGATAATTTATTATTCGTAGAAGGCTCTCAGTATCATCCGAATTGACAATGACACGTAGGTAGGCTAAAATGTCCTTTATCTCTTTTCTTTCATAAAATCTTATTCCGCCCACTATTTCATAAGGAATTGCATTTTTAACAAAGGCTTCTTCTAACGTTCTTGATTGTGCATTTGTCCTGTAAAGAACAGCAAAATCCTTAAGATCAAGATGTTTCCTCGCAATTTCGCGTTGAATTGTTCGTATTATAAAACTTCCTTCATCAGTATCATCCGAACATTTAACAACAGTCACAGGCTCACCAACAGGATTGGCTGTCCACAGGTTCTTTTCAAGCCGCTGTTTATTATGCTTTATCAAATTGTCAGCTACCGATATTATAGCTTTAGTAGAACGATAGTTTTGCTCCAATCTAAATACCTGACAATTTAGATAATCTTTTTGGAAATCTAATATATTCTGAATTTCAGCGCCTCTGAATGAGTAAATACTCTGGGAATCGTCACCCACAACCGTAATGTTATTATGAACCTGGCTCAATAAGCGAATTATATTATACTGTGCTCTATTCGTATCCTGAAACTCGTCGACCAAGATAAACTTAAACTTGTATTGATATTTTTCCAGTATATTTTTCTTCCGATGAAATAGCTCTATTGGTTTCATTAGCAGATCATCAAAGTCCATTGCGTTATTGTGTTCCAGAGTCTTTTGATATTCTGCGTAAACAACAGCAACTTTTTCTTCAAAAAGACTTCGCACGGTTTCGGTATATTTCTCAGGTGTGTAGCATCTATTCTTCGATCTGCTAATGCAAGCTTTTATAGCATGAGGGTTATATTGTTGTATAGATAAATTCAATTTTTCCAGCACTCTTTTTATAGTATTTATGGAGTCATCTTCATCGTATATTGTAAAGTTCTGCTTGTAGTTTAGATGATTACACTCCTTACGTAGGATTCTGGCAAATATAGAATGAAATGTACCCATCCATAAACCCGATGCTTCCTTACCCACAAGGTTTGCGACTCGTTTCTTCATTTCTCCCGCAGCTTTATTGGTAAAGGTCAAAGCTAGAATTTCACTTGGAGGAACCCCAGATTCCAAGAGATAGGCTATACGATATGTTAAAACTCGGGTTTTGCCACTACCTGCACCGGCAATAATTATTACTGGACCGTTAACTGATCTCACAGCGTCAATTTGATCTGGATTTAAATCCTTTAGAAATCTCATCCTTATAAAAATTTCCTTTTGATTTGAACATGGACGGCTACAAATAACACTAAGAGCATAGTTGTAATTACGCTGGCATTGCTCCTTCCAGCCTCAATAAAAATTCTTTTGTTTTTAAACCCGCCGAATATCCAACAAGTTTTGAATTAGAACCTACAACTCTATGGCAAGGGATGATAATTGGCAATGGATTCATACTATTTGCCTTTCCCACAGCCTGGTAGCTTTTTACTCCCAGCCTTTTTGCCAGTTGTTTATAGGTAATCGTTTTTCCATAACGAACCTTCTTTAATTCCAGCCATACTTTTCGTTGAAATTCTGTGCCTTTTAAATCTATTTTTGTTTTAAATTTCACAAGTCTTCTATCGAAGTATCTTGTTAACTCATCTATTATTTGCTTATTCTTTGCAGTCGATTCCACAAACTCTGCCTTCTTAAATTTTTTCTGTAGCCATGCATTAAATTCTTTTCGAGTTTGTCCAGGAATGCTAATTTTGCAAACACCTATATCTGTAGATGCAATGTAAATAGTCCCTATTTTCGAATTAAACGAGGTAATGTAAACTTTGTTCATGGACAAAGTGAAAAAAATACTTTCGAAATTAAATGATTAAATCCCCGCACAGATATTTGAGAGTTAACTTCTTGAACAATTATTTTTAAAATTTGCTCAAGTGAAAAAATTTTAAGTAAAAGGTACATTAAAGGCAAGTAGATAAAGAAAAAATTCTTACATTATAGATTTTTAACTTGACAAAAACTCAAAAAATTGCTCGTGCTTCCATTCTAACATAATGAAATGCAGACATTCCATTCTGAATTCTTCCATTATAGTTCATGGATAACTGAACATATTTTGTAATATAATAGTTCAAGTCCGCATTCCATAAATAGGTTCGTCCTTTTGATTTGCCAAATGTCATATCATAATTAGGATTGCTTATGTTATATACATTCACTTCCTCACGTATGATCTCCAATTTCAATTGTCCAACAGAAGGAAAAGCCCTAATAATTCTAATTGACTCTTCATTCACATATGCAACTGCATTCTTATTCATTAAAGAATTCATAGATCCAGCCAGACCGAAGCCAAAACCTATTTCCCAATCTCTAAAAGGTTTGTAGGAAAAATCAGAACGTATATAATTCGACTTTAGATTTTGATCGCGTGAACCTAAAAGAGTACCGAACAATTCATTTCTCTTGTTTATAAATTCAGTTTGATTTGCTATTTCCTCTACCAATTGCAATCTAATTCTTATTGATCTCTCGCGAATATAAGTTTTCTCAGATGAGCTAACGAAATTTGTTAATCCTCTTCTTTCATTGAAGCGGATTCTCATAGAAAATCTTTGATCGTTTTCACATATATGCAAATCTTGCATTACTTGTTGCGAACCTGAAATAGTGTTTAATTCATTCAAGAAATATTTCAAGTTCATCATGTAAATATGTTTACTCTCAGGATCCATACTATTTTCGTCTAATCTGAGGTAAGTTTCGGTAGAAAGTGCACGAAGAGTTTTAGCTATCCAATTATCTTTATTTTGAAACAAAGTAGCAGGCCGAAGATGAAGTCGAACACTTGACTTAAGAGACGCAACCTGAGACAGTTGCTCACCCGGAGTTAAAACAACAATATAGTCTCCATCAAATCTTGTTTGTTCAAAGTCTGACTCATCTATGACGCCATTGCCATTTACATCGCCCAAATACCTATAAGTCCCGTATCCTTTTGCTACTTGAGCGAAAACTTTTTCCAAGCGTGCAGAACGTTGATTACAATATTCATAATATAAATTTGATTCAACGACTTTCTGAAAAGGTGTACAGCGAGCCTGAAACCGCAACATCATGTTATTAAGATTACTATTACCTTTTAATAAATATTCATTTGTAAAAGCAACTTTTCGAAGACTTAGTGTAAATGAACTCGTAATCAATCGTTGATCATTTAATTGCCAGTCGTATATTTGTGTAAAAGATTTAAGCGCAGGTATAAGACGTCCCACATGAGCACTATCCTCGGTTCTGAATTGCATTTCAGCTGATATAGCCATATTCTTTAACATCTGCGCTGTTAGCTTCGGCGATATTTCAGTAAACCTAAAACTACCTGAATAAAGAGAATCCATTGTATACCGCTTCAATAGTCTCTCTTCAGTTTCATATCTTAAAGAAGGTTCGAGATTTAGTAATCCATAAGTTACAATACCAAATTGGCGAACCCAGTTTGAATTAATGCCAGTAGCAATATTCCTTGCTTTTATTCCTTCCACTCTGTATTGAATTGAAGGCAAAACGGTATCGACCATCGAAAAATCAAATTTGTTTCTCGTGGACTTTACATAGCCCTTTCTTTCTAACATGCCATAACTAAATAAGCCCTTAATATTACTTATTGGTTTATATCCAAATGAAATTTCTCGAATCTCTTCATTGGCTGATAATAATTCGCTTACATCCCACTTCCTATCGAACTCTATTTCGTTCATGCGATCTAGAGACATAAATTTTTTGTCAACATATCTTTCGGATATTTCAACATCCAGTTCACCATAATTTCGCTTGCCAATCATAATGTTCTTAGGATTATATTTTGCACCCATCTTAATTCCATTTCCCTTTAAAGATACATCATTTAAATTAGAGAAACGATTTTGATTGAAATAACTTTCAGCATATTCACCTGATATGCTAAAATCTTTGGTCATATTTACTGTTCCATTAATATCAACTAATCTGCGTAATTGCGGCATAGGCAAAAACTGAACTGGCATGTAGCTTCCTTTACCAATGCCGGCAAATTTATACTGACCAATACTTACTCTGTCATATCCTGCTGAATCAGGCGGTACATAACTGACCGGAGAAAACCTTACTTGATACAATGCATTTGAATCGCCTGGCATATAAACCAGAATAGAATATATCTTGCCATCAATTGCAGTATCTTTCAAAGCATACAAGCCCGAGCCTTTTCCAGTCGAACCCCTGCCAGCATAAACTAAGCCAGGCACCGAAGCTTTCCACAAATCTGCCCCACTATTACGCAATATCTCACGCAGAGAATCATCAAGCGAAACACCAATCGGTGAATCCGGATCATCAGCCTCCTGTGCAAAATTAAGATTTAGTTTAAGACTGTTATTAATCATGGCTCCACTGAGACTCGATGCAAGAAAATTTCTGGTATATTGTTGGTCGGAGTACTCAAAATCGACGGTTATTCTTGAGGCATTAGTAATCAGTCGCTTGCTGGAAAAAGTAATTTCACCACTGGCATAATCAATCACATAATCATTATTCTCTCCACGAGTCATAAGCACACCATTCAAATATACCCTTTCACTGCCTGCAATGATCAGTATTCTTCGTTCGCCATTTTTACCACGAAGCTGATATGGACCTTGCACCCCGTCTATGCCCTGAAAATAATTGCTAAAGTATTTGCCTCTGGTGGTTGCCCCGGTGAGAGAGAAAGACAGGTCATTAGCGGAATTTTTAATGTTATAAAATTTCACATTTCCCTGTCCTCCTTGCAATTTTCTATTAATACGACCAAATTCTCCACCCTGTTTCTCATCGCATTGAAAATAAAAATCACCCAAAGTAGCAGAATAAGTTGGATTTTTCACTTCAATAAACACTTTATCAACTTCACGTAATGTTTGTGTTGTACCTTCAGGCTGAATTGGTGATTTCTCATCTGTTAAGGCTGCTGTCACATCAACATCCTGCGCCAGTTTACCCACCAGTTGCATCCGAAATCCAGAAGTTAGTGAAAAGTCTCTGTTAGAACCAACAGAAAACCCCCTTACAATTGAACCACTTTTTTGAATGTTAGCTCCAAATATGTTATCGGAAAATAAACTTGGCTTTGCAGGAGTAATAACAGATTTTTTAAGTCCACTCGAATCTCTTTTTACGTCTAACCTGTGCAAATTATATTCTTCTCTGAAGCCAAATAAAATTGCTTTGTACATTATAGAAACATAAACTTTAGAAGAATCAGTAGTTATTCTTTTGAGAAAATCCCTGGAAAAAGAAATTTCTCCTTTTGTGTAATTTATTCTGTAATCCTGATAACGCTTCAACTTTATTGAATCAACAAAGACAGTATCACTTTCCTTAATTATGGAATTAAATTTCAGGGAATATACTGAGTCTCCCGGTGAAATTTGTAATTTCTCCGAGCAAATTTTAGTTATGCTGGCAACCTGAGCTTTGAGACAGGTAATAAGGAAAAAGACAGGAAGAACAAAAAGGAATAGTTGTTTATATCTCATTAAAATAAAAACATTTTTTAATCGGAGAAATCTGTATCATTTAATTCATTTGTAAGCTCCGATTGTTTTTGTGCCGAAGGAGAGACTCGAACTCTCACACGGGGTTTAGCCGTACTGGATTTTGAGTCCAGCGCGTCTACCAATTCCGCCACTTCGGCTTTTTATAAATATATTAATGAAATTAATTTAAAGCAAAACTTTTTAAGTTCGTAAATTTTTGACTTTATTGTCATTATTAAATAGATTTTTAGCTGAGTTTACTGTTTATTATAATGAAATAAAAAGGACTATTATCTATGGCTAAATATTTTAAAATTAAACCTCCAACCACAGGTGAAAGCATAACCGTTCGGCATGGTGAACTTATTGTTCCTGACAATCCTATTATTCCCTTTATTGAAGGCGACGGAACAGGTCCAGACATCTGGCGAGCAACAAAAAGGGTATTGGATAGTGCAGTTGAAAAAGCTTACAAAGGAAAAAGAAAAATTGTATGGTTCGAAGTATATGCAGGAGAAAAAGCAAATCAAATATACGGCCCCGATACCTGGCTACATAATGACACCATTGAAGCATTTAAGGAATATCTCGTGGGCATTAAAGGTCCATTAACAACTCCAGTCGGTGGTGGAATACGATCACTAAATGTTGCATTACGACAGATTCTCGATTTATATGTCTGCCTGCGACCGGTAAGATGGTTTCCTTCGGTGCCTTCTCCGGTAAAGCATCCTGAGAAAGTAGATATGATTATTTTCAGGGAGAATACTGAAGATATTTATGCAGGTATAGAATACAAAGGAGGCAGTGCAGAATCCCAAAAAGTACTGGACTTTATCTCAAAAGAATTTCCCGATCATTTCAAAAAAATTAGATTTAACTCAAAAGAAAGAAGTGAAGAATTTTGGAAGCTTACCGAAATAGAAGATTTTCCCACAGATGTCTGTGTTGGTATCGGTATCAAACCCGTTAGTTACTCAGGTAGTGTAAGACTTATCCACAGCGCCATAAAGTATGCTATAAAGCATAAAAGAAAAAGTGTTACAATTGTGCATAAAGGTAATATCATGAAATTTACAGAAGGTGCTTTCAGGGACTGGGGGTATCAAACCGCAAAGCATTACTTCGGAGCTGAGGAAATAGATGGCGGGCCATGGTGCAAAATACCCGATGGTAAACCAGGCGCAGGTATTATAATTAAAGACGTAATTGCAGATATTGCATTACAACAGATTCTTACACGACCGGAGGAGTTTGACGTTATTGCTACCTTGAATTTAAACGGTGATTATCTATCGGATGCAGTTGCTGCTCAGGTGGGAGGTATTGGAATAGCACCAGGCGGTAACATAAACTTCGCAACAGGACATGCGATATTTGAAGCAACGCACGGAACTGCACCAAAATATGCCAATCTCGACAAAGTAAATCCTAGCTCACTTATATTATCAGGCGAAATGATGTTAAGATATATGGGATGGAACGAAGCAGCAGATTTAATAATTAATGGCATGGAAAGAACTTTCGAAACGAAAACAGTCACTTATGATTTTGCACGTTTGATGGATGGTGCCAGAGAAGTAAAATGTTCGGAATTCGGAGAAACATTGATATCCAATATGTAAAATGTTCTCATGTTACAAGCTTAATTATGATACAGGTTTCCCAAGATAGTGGTAATGAAAGATACGATAGATCGAAGCGATATAAAAAGTGCTGTAGAAGTTGTGCATTTTTTTGTGCAGATAGACCCATTGAAGTAGTTAAACAACAGAATAAATCACCAGTTAAGTGAAATCGTAAAAGGAAGCGAATTTTTGCGTATAGCAATAAAGGTTTGAACGGACAGATGTGAACTTACACTGTTATTTAAGAATAGACAGCAAGTCGAGAGCATAAGGCGTTTAGAATTACTAAAAAAATTCTTTTTCTCCCGGAGTTTAAGAAATAATTAATTCGGATAATTCTCTCTATTTATTAGCTTTAAAGCTAATCCATCAACCGAGTAGAGATACGCTTAATAATTAATCCCCCATCAATTCCAGCAACAATTCTTTTATTCATAATCGAGCTAATTTCTAACATCCTCACTTACTTCATTTTTCACCCCCTTATATCGGATTAAGGTACAATCAATTTCTTGAAAGACTGTATTTTTTTCTTTATCATATATATAGAATTGGACATGTTGTAAATTTAGCTATTGGAACAAAAATGGGCAAGCATACAATTGGAAATAGTTTACCCGAAGAAAAAAAGGAAGTCGATGTACTGGTTGAACAACCAGCCAAGGTTATACTATTTAACGACGATTATCATACTTTTGACGAAGTAATTGATCAACTGATAAAAGCCATTGGTTGCGACAGAGCAAAAGCAGAAACATTGACCTGGGAAGTTCACACAAAAGGAAAAGCAGCGGTATTTGAAGGTCCAATGGATGATTGCCTTAAAGTTTCCAATGTACTGGAAGAAATAGCACTTTCGACACAAATAGAGGTATAACCTTCTCTAAAAAATTCTTGGTTCCCAATGACCTCATCTGAAATTCGTAATAGTTTTCTTAAATTCTTTGAAGAACGCGGGCATAAAATAGTACCTAGTTCCCCTGTTATCCCATACAATGATCCTACATTATTGTTCACAAATGCAGGAATGAATCAGTTTAAGGATGTTTTCTTGGGTACAGGCACCAGACCTTATAAGAGAGCTGCTGATACACAGAAATGCATTCGAGTTAGTGGCAAACATAATGATTTAGAAGAGGTAGGATACGATAACTACCATCATACGTTTTTTGAAATGCTTGGCAACTGGTCATTCGGCGATTATTATAAAAAAGAAGCAATAGAATGGGCTTGGGAATTATTGACTGAAGTATGGAAGTTACCCAAAAAAAGGTTATGGGCAACAGTATATAAGGACGATGACGAAGCTGAGAAAATCTGGAAAACTTATACGGATATTGATCCCACCCACGTGCTCAGGTTCGGCGAAAAAGACAACTTCTGGGAAATGGGAGATACAGGACCTTGCGGTCCCTGTTCCGAAATACACATTGATTTAACTCCACACGCTAACGCTACTGCAAACCTCGTAAACGCTGGCTCAGGCATTATGATTGAGATCTGGAATCTTGTATTTATACAATACAATCGCGATGAAAGTGGCAATCTCACTCCTCTACCAGCCAAACACGTCGACACCGGGATGGGATTTGAAAGAATTTGTGCAGTACTGCAGAATAAGAACTCAAATTACGACACTGACGTTTTCTCGCCGATTATTAATAAAATCTGCGAAATTACCGGATATGAATACAAAGGCACGATACAATCAGCAAATTTAGATAATAAAGCATCTGTCATAAGAAGCCGGCAAGAATCTCAATTCAAAATCGACACATCTATTCGAGTAATTGCGGATCATGTAAGAACTCTGACTTTTGCAATAGCAGATGGAGTTATCCCGGGCAATGAAGGTAGAGGTTATGTGCTCAGGCGTTTACTGAGACGTGCAGCTCGTTACGGTCGAAATCTTGGTATGAAAGAACCATTCATTTACAAGCTCGTACCTTTGCTGGTAGAAAATATGGGCCATACATTTCCAGAAATCAAACTACACCAGAATCATATCGAGCGAGTGATTAGAGCGGAGGAAGAAGCATTTAATGCTACCCTCGATAGAGGACTTGAAAGATTTGAAGAAGTGATTCAACAACTTGGTGACAATAAAATATTCCCGGGCGATATAGCATTTAAACTTTACGATACATACGGGTTTCCTCTGGACCTAACAGAATTAATGGCTTCAGAGCGAGGGTTAAAAGTAGACACCGAAAAATTCAATCAGCTAATGCAGGAGCAAAAAGAAAGGTCAAGAGAAACTGAAAAAGAAACTGATTCTGCGGTTAACGAGTTTGACATCAATACAATTTCTAAAATCGAACCTACAATATTTGTAGGTTATGATGATTTGGAAGCTGAAGCAAAGGTTGTTTATTCATCAGAAAAGATTTTAATACTCGACAAGACACCTTTTTATGCAGAATCAGGAGGTCAGGTTGGAGATACGGGTGTTGTAAAATACGATGGAAAACAGGTTAGCATATTAAACACAATCAAAATAAACCAGATAATCGTCCATAAGTTATCGGAGCCAATACAATTACCAGTTAACGCAAAAGTATTAGCCATTGTTGATAAAGAAAGACGACAAGCAATAATGCGAAATCATTCCGCCACCCACCTGCTACATAACTCTTTACGAAGAATTCTGGGAACTCACGTACAACAAGCTGGTTCTCTTGTAGCTCCGGAATACCTTCGTTTCGACTTCACTCATTATTCTAAACTAACTGAAGAAGAACTTGAATTAATTGAAGAACTTGTTAACAAAAAGATCGAAGAAAATATACAGCGCACTCCTAATCTCAATAACTTGCCTATTGAGGAAGCAAAAAAGACAGGGGCTTTAATGTTTTTTGGAGAAAAGTATGGAGAACGTGTAAATGTAATACAATTCGGTGACTTCAGTACAGAATTCTGCGGAGGGACGCATGTAAGTAATACGGGAGAAATAGGATTCTTTAAAATAAAGAATGAGGAAAGCGTCGCCAGTGGAGTTAGAAGAATTGAAGCTGTAACACATAAATATGCTGTAGATTATCTAAAGTCTTTGCATAACGATTTTCTATCGCAAGTTGAAAATGCACGTAACATGTTATCAACTATCAAGGATTTAATTAATAAAATCCAAGATGCTTCTGACAAATCCAAAACTGATATCAACAACTTGAATCATGATCACATTAATACCTATTATCAGACAATAGAAAAACTTGCAAAAAATATAGAAATACCTGACAGAATTTCAGTTGAACTTGCCATATATTTTAAAGAAATGCGGACAAGGAAAAAAAAGCTGGAATTGTTAAATCAGGAGATGGTAGATACAAAGAAAAATCTGGAGAAAGAATTAAGTCGACTTAAACTAAAACTAACTACCGGTTCGCTAGATACATTAATTACTACAGCTCCTTGCATTGGCAAAGTCAAGATAGTTACGGCCAAAATTGATTCAGCATCTTTAGAAGAAATGAAGTTGATAGGTGATTCTTTACGGGCAAAATTAACAAGTGGAGTTGGACTTCTTGCATCTGTAATAGACCACAAAATACAATTTGTTTGTGTTGTTACTGATGATCTTATTAGAGAGAAAAAGGTAAATGCTGCTCAAATAGTCAAAGAGGTAGCAAAAATAGTAGGTGGCAGTGGAGGTGGGCGTCCACATATGGCTACCGCAGGAGGAAAGGACATAGAAAAACTTGAAGAAGCAATTAACCACACAAGAAAAATTGTCGAAGCAATTCTGAAAACTAAATAGAGCAATTAACATGACAACTTTTGAAAAGCTGATTCAAATAAAAAAATCCCTTGGTGCAGGGTACTTTCTTTTAATTGATCCTGATAAAGTGGAAATAAATAAACTGCCTGATTTTATCACAAACTCATCAGAAGCTGGAGTCGATGCTTTCTTGGTTGGAGGCAGTTTGATGCTTAACGATGAATTGAGCAGGATATTGAAGATAATCAAAGAAAACACGACAGTGCCTGTAATAATCTTTCCCGGTAATACTTCTCAGGTTTCTCCAATAGCAGATGCTATTCTTTTTTTAATGCTCATCAGTGGGCGAAATCCCGAGTTTCTTATAGGAAGTCAGGTAATAGCAGCACCAATAATACGAAGAGCAAAACTCGAAGCCATCTCAACAGGTTATATGTTGATAGATGGAGGGACTGTTAGTACGACGGAATTCATGAGCAACACAAAGCCTATACCTCGCGATAAAATAGATGTTGTCATAGCTCATTCCATTGCTGCAGAACTAATAGGACTAAAAATGCTTTATCTTGAGGCTGGAAGTGGTGCTAAAGAGACTGTACCAAACGAAATGATCAGTGCAGTAGTAAGTGCCTGTTCGATGCCTGTGATAGTAGGTGGTGGAATTAATACGCCTGAAAAAGCATGGCAAAAAGTAGAAGCTGGTGCCTCTTTTGTAGTTACAGGAACGATAATAGAAAAAAACAATAATATTTCCCTTATAAAAGAATTCGCATCTGCAATCCACACATTGAAAGTCACAGAAATCTAAACAGGATAATAATATGAAAATCGAAAGAGAAAAATTTATCAGTGAATCGTTAACGCGAAGCAGCAATATTATGTTGCTTACAATGGAAAAATGCTCTCAGGAAATTTCAAAAGCCATTGATATTTTAATTAATGCTATAAAGAATAAGAAAAAAATATTGCTTTGTGGAAATGGGGGCAGTGCCGCTGACGCCCAACATCTGGCAACAGAATTTGTGATCCGATTAAGCCCCGATTTAAATCGACCTGCAATACCTGCTATCGCACTTACAACAAATACATCAACTCTTACCGCTGGTGCAAATGACCTTGGTTATGATAACGTATTCACACGTTCAATCGAAGCGCTGGGAACAGAAGGAGACGTACTGATAGGTATATCAACAAGCGGTAATTCTGAAAGCGTTAATAATGCCTTTAAGAAGGCAAAGGAATTGAATATTAGAACTATAGGACTACTTGGCAAGAACGGCGGTAAATCGAAAGAACTGGTGGAACTTGCCATCGTTGTCCCTTCGGAAGATACTCAACGTATACAGGAAGCCCATATAGCTATTGGTCACATAATATTTCAAAGAGTTGAAAAAGAACTATACGGTTAATAAATAATGCAAAACAAAACGAAAAAGGATTTTCTAATACCTTTACTTACTGTCATTTCAGATATTATTACTATTGAAATAGCATTCATATTCTCGTACTGGTTAAGGTTTAATTCTTTTTTTTCAAACCTCATACCTCCTTCACTAGGAATCCCACGTTTAATTGATTATGTAAACAGTTCACTTATTGTTATACCAATATGGTTGCTTTTATTTCAAGCTCGCGGTATGTATAAACCACGCCGTGTAGTTTCATTTTCTGACGAATTCTTTGCTATCATAAAAGCAATTGGATTCGGATTGCTATTCATGATGGCTGGCGCTTTTTTCTATCGTGGATTTTCATATTCGAGAATAGTATTTGTGATCATAGCTTTAAGCTCCGTTTTATTTGTTACAATAGGTAGGTACCTGGTATTTAGAATTGAAAAACATTTATACTTAAAAGGGCGTGATTTAAAGAATGTATTAATTGTTGGAACAGACAAAATAGCCGAGCAAATTGCCAGGGCATTAGTATCAAACAGTTCGTTAGGGTATAAAATTATAGGCTATTGTTCGGTAGATGGAAGAAAGAACAAAAATATGTCCCCCCTGTTGTGCCTTGGTTCCATAAAATCGGTTCCAAAAGTTATAGAAAGCAAAGACATAGACACGGTACTAATAGCATTAAGAGAAAAGGAACACATCTTGATAGATAATCTTTTACTAAAGTGCCAAGGTTTAAATGCAGAAATGATGATGGTCCCTGATATGGTGGATATGATGGCAAGTGTATTAAAGGTCAAATATATAGAAGGAATCCCTTTCCTCGGCATAAAGAGTCCAGCGCTTAGCACTTGGAATTCAATCATAAAGAGAACATTCGACCTATTTCTTTCAATAATAATTCTACTCATATGTAGTCCTTTATTTGTACTTATAGCCCTGCTCATTAAACTTGATTCAAAAGGGCCGGTATTTTACCTTCAGGAACGTGTAGGAATCAACGGAGAAATATTTAAAACAATTAAATTTCGCTCAATGCATATTGATGCCGAAAAGGACACAGGACCAGTATGGTCAAAGAAAAATGACCCGAGAGTAACTAGGGTTGGAAAAATCCTTAGACGCTTTAGCCTTGACGAACTTCCACAATTCATAAACGTTCTCAAGGGCGATATGAGCATAGTTGGTCCACGTCCTGAAAGATTATATTTCGTTGAACAGTTCAAAAAACAAGTTCCTCGCTACCTTGAGAGGCATCGGGTCAAGACAGGTATTACAGGGTGGGCACAGGTTAATGGTCTAAGAGGCAATACATCTATCTTAGAAAGAACAAAATATGATTTGTATTATGTTGAAAACTGGTCATTACTCTTTGATATTAAAATAATCTTGAAAACTATTTACGCTGTAATAGTTGGGAAAAATGCATACTGACATTTGAAAACAGTAAGTTAAGAAATATGGTCTCAGCAATAATTTTTCTAATCCATATAATTTTTGCTATTTATGTTTTTTTTAAAAACAAAAAAGAAGGAATAAGTGAAGGGTTTTTAGCGGTTGCATTGGTTATAATTATATTTGCAGTCGGCTGGGCGTTATTGACACTACTAGTAAACTTGATATTTTCAATCGAGTTCATAAGACAATGGTACTGGCAACCTTTAAATTCATACACCCTATGGAAAATTAGACAGGAGTTTACAAGTGACGCCATCTCGCTAACTTTACTAACGATATGCGAATCATTTATATACTATTTCTTATTTTTCTCCGAAGGCAAGAAAAAAAAGAAGAAATGATTTTTTATAAAGTTAAAGGTAGCCTACTTCAGTTTAAAATAGAACGTGATGATGCAAGATTGGTCAATTTGTGGCATGTCCTTAGATAAAGGTTCAAATTTCCATGTTTTCACTGCTTTAATAGCTGCCTCTTCCAAGGAACGATCGGCCTTTTCCATTACTTGAATTGATTTAACTGAACCATCGGCAGAAACAGTTGCAAGAAGTCTGACCTGGGCAGAAATATTTGAACCATAAGGATAAACGGGTAATTCCCCACTAAGTCTACGCCTTACTAAGCCCTGACCCCAGTTCATTGAAAATCCTCCGCCACCTACACCGTCACCTTCCTCATCATAACTTCCCCCGAGTCCATAAGCTGCGTTTCCAGCTGACGGTTTAGAAGATGCTCCTACCCCAGAAATATCAACTCCGCTTGGAGGCTCTCCCTTACTACCTGGCATTGGTGTACCTCCTTTTCTCCATGGCTCATCACTCTGACCACTTCCTCCAGGTATGTCATTATGGCCTGGTGCAGCATTTTCATTACCAAAAAAATGGCGCTCGGACATTTCCTCATCCATATTCATCTTTTCCATGCCTACCAGGCCGGGTGGACGTTCTAAACTTTCTTCTCCACGCCTTTCTGCAGGAAAACCCCCTTTACCCTTTCCAGGTCTTGAGCCAGGCATTAATGCACTTCCATCTCCGCCACCATAGCCAGCTGACTTATCTGAGCTTAAAACAGGATAAGCAGATAATCCAAATTCCACCTCACCTAATGGACGAGGTAGCTGAATTTCTGTATAATTTAATATTCTAACTACTCTTTCATTATTCTTTAACTGTTCCTTTTCAACCAGAAACCAGAGTGAGCCACAAAAAGCCCACGTTATTAAAGTGGAAATAACCAACCCAATGGATAAGTGTTTGTTGTACAGTCTTTTCAATTCCGCAGCACCATAGGAGACTTTACCTAAGCGGGGCGAGACATTCAGTTTCCTCTGCACTGTTGCATCATCCAAATTCATGCTTAAACCCATCGACACCCAAAGTTTTCATAGACCTATAAGCTCTATTGAACCTCTTTAGAACGAATTCTATCTATCACATAATGCTCTTTTAATTCATCGGGAAATTCTTGAACAGCTTTTTCAGCTTCTTCACGTGTAGCATATTTTCCTATACGAACAGTATACCACTCTCCTCCTTTCATAGGTATTTTCTCTACAAACGCAGGATAACCAGCTTCGTTTAGGTTCTTTGACGCTTCAACAGCTGGACCTTTGCTACTGTAAGCAATAACCTGAATCGTAAATTCGCCCTTCATATCGCTGAGCTTAACGCCACTCGTGGTAGTAGCCGAATCTTCACTCTCTTTTTTGTTTTCATTTTCCTCAATAGGAGGCGTTTCAATAAGAGCTAACGATGTATCTTTGGCTGCAGTTTCTTTGCCTTCCGTTGTATCAACCGAAGGTCGCTGTTCGGCAGGAACCTGTGCAGGAAATTCTTTATCAAAATCATCGTATTTAAACTCAACAACAGGTTTTTTCTTTTTAAAAGGAATAGGTAACTTTAGCTTACCTTTCTGATAAAGGTAATACCCTCCACCTCCCAAAATTGCAATTATCAGTAGAAGAATCAAAACTGTTCTTCCACCACCAGCTCCACCTCCCCGTGGCTTAAGTGGTTTCTTCTTTGCGGGTGGAGGAGTCGAAACTTCTGGTGACTCTTCAAAATCACCTTCTTCTATTAGATTTAAATCCGGCATTTAGAATCCTCCTATAATTAGTTTATGCAACTTAATAATCACCATTTTAAATTTATAGAAAAATTTATAGTCATAGGGAACTCTTTGTAACCTTTCCATAATTCATAATCAGCATCCAGTATATTCCTACCTTCAATCATACATTTCATAAAATCAAACGGACTGTAATCCATCCACACATTAACAAGTGCAAATTCCGAAAGTGCTGACCGTCCCTGTAAATCCGTAACTCTCTTACCTAAAAATCTTGAATTGAAACCAATTCCGAGCTTTCTTAATATACGAACGCATGCTGAAGATCCAATTTCTGCGTCAGGAACATAAGGAACAGAAAAATCTGTATTTTTTACTGAATTAAATTTTGCACTAATTTCAAAATAATCATTTGAATTAAACTTTGCAACCATTTCAGCCCCAAAGGACAGGATTTTTGTTTGTCCCTCATAAATTACAGACCACACTCCTCTACTCAACGAATCAGAAAACAAAGGATAGTTCTTAACTGATTTTACAGCCAATGAGGCACGAGTTAGAATCGACTCTGACCATTTTGATTCAACAGCAAATTCCCCTGCGTTATGAATATCTAAACTTTTTATTATCGAATTACTAGACAAATAACCATTTTGAGCTTGCATAGTAAACAAAAGATTCTTCTTAATAGAAGGGTTAAAAATCATGTAAATTTTATGGATAGAAAGCTGATAGCTAAGGGACAGCTCTGGATATAATCTTGTAATATTCCGCCCCAGCATGCCCTTTGCCCAATAGAGATGCAAGATACCTTTGAGATCAAGTCCTAAATAGTTATAATTCATTACACCACCATTTATGTCCGCAAAACCCAATCCTCCACTAGCAAATGACAAGTCCATGTTTAAAGACAGAGGTAAATCAGAGACTTCAAAAATTGTTTGCCCTTTTAGCCCAAATCTGGTTTCATTTTTTGCACTGGATGAATCGGTAACATTTGAGTTCCCAAGGGTTAAAAGCATTAAATATGGAAAGGTATTATAGGTATAATTCTCTATTCCAAAATCAATTTGAAAGTCCGATATGGTTCTCCGTATATACGGACTAGCTGAACCGTAAAAATTGTATGACTTGCTTGAATACTCAAGCACACATTTCAATACAGCATCGTTCAACCATGTATATTCTGTGTACGATGGTATATGTTTGGAACCTTTCATTTTAAAACCACCTTGCGACCTTTTTGTATTTTCCGCATATCCATTGGTTAAGAAATAATGTCCACCTATTGTATAATCAATATCGTATATATTACTTCCCAGTTGAAGCTCACATTCCGGAGTAAAATAGGTTCCCATTCCTGCATGGAAAAAGCCTTTATATTTATTGGTACCTTCAATAAGTCCCGGTCCTTTATCCTTACCGGTTGGTTTATATGATTTATCACCGACATTTGCTCTAAAAGCGTCTCGTGATATAGCTTCAGGAGCAATAATTTCATCGGCAATGTGTTTTTGTATTCCAGGTAAATTTACAGACGCCAACCCTGTTATCACATATTCAGGAGATTCCAATTTCGGCAATTTTTTCTTCATCTGAGTCAAGTTTACCGAGTCTTCCCTTGTTAGCACTGAATCCACATTGAACACCTCTTTAGCTGGGGTAACTTTTTCTTTATTTTCGTAAATATTTTGACTCAATGAATTCCAAACAGAAACTACTGATAATACCAATAATATGAGCAAATGACGGTTGATCATTAACGCTGCTCCAGAATCTGGATTCTTTTTCTTGCCTCCTCAATTACTTCAGGATTTGATTTCAATTTAAGCACTGATTGATAACTCTCCCGAGCTTTCTTTGTATCTTTCAATTGCTCATAGACATATCCTAACTCAAGATAGGCTTTAGATAGCCAGTATTCATGAGGTGAAAATAAATATTTTACACGTAGCAATGCAGTAACGGCAGAATTCCAATCACCTTTAAGTCGGTATGAAGATCCTATAATATATTGAGCTTCTGCACCCAGTTCATCTTTACGCCCCTTAACGAAATCTTCTGCAATAGTTATAGCCTTGTCAAATTCTCCTGTCTCGTAATAAATTCTTGCAAGTGCAACTTTTGCATTATCGACAATTGACAAATCACCAAAATCTCGAATAACTTGAATATACTGATTTACAGCCTCTTTTGGTTGCCCGTTCTTTTTCAAAGCATCCGCAAACAGAATTCTTGACTTTGCTTGAAAGTATGGATCTTTTATTAAATTAATTTTGTTCTTTATATATTCAATCAGTTCGTCATTTTTCTTCTGAAGCATGTATATTTCGGCTATGTTTACCACTGCTTCCTCGTAAATCTTACTCCCTTCGTAAAGATTTGCAGATGCCTTTTCAAATGCACTTTTTGCCTCATCCATTTTACCCTGAGCTTTGTAACTTTTGCCAAGCAATAAATATGACTTCGCTAAAATAGCTGGTTCCTTCTCAGATTTTATAAATTGCTCAAAAATGTTCATCGCTTCGATGTATTTACCTCTGTCGAGCAGAATTTCTCCTTTCATCAACTGGAGCTCTTTCATAGAACTCAGTGTTGGATTCTTCTTTATAACATCATCAATAATGCTTAAAATATCTACATTTTTGCCCTCAGCCATCAAGCAATATTGAATACCTGTAATTGCATCTATAACATATTTACTTTGGGGAAATTTTTTGAGCACTTCATTATAAGCTCGCTCCGCATCATCATACTGCTTCATATTATAATACGAATCACCAATACTGCAATACGCACGAGGAACGAGTTCACTATTCTTAAAATTATTTAACACCTTCTCAAATTCATTTATAGCATCTTTATATTCCTTGCGTTGAAAACTAAGCCACCCTTTTGCGAACTGAGCATCATCTGCAAGTTGCGACTTTGGAAAAGTCTTAATCAGAGTTTCGAATGCATTATATGCATTCGAATAATCACCTTGCTTGTAATAACACTGACCTATCTGGTAATGCGCATAATCAACTGCAATACTATCGGGATATAGCCTTGTTGCAAGCCTATAGCTTTCAATTGCATTTTTGTAATCTTTCATAAAAAAGAATGAATCCCCTTTTCTAAGTCTGGAATCGAGAGCTAATTTACTTTTAGGGTATTCAACTAAAAGCTTATTGAAATACTCAATAGCCTGCTGAAATTTTTCCTGCTTGAAATATGACCAGGCAATACCGTATAATGATTCTTCCCTTCTAGAACCGGAAGATTTTAATATTTCTTTATATATTCTTATTGCTTCATCAAAGTTTCCAAGAATATAGTTTGATTCAGCTTGATAGTACATAGCATCGTAACACCTTGGGTGTTCGGGATATTTCTTTGAAAAGTCTGCAAACTGGGCAATTGCATCATTGTATTGTTTTAATTTAAACGAACAGAATGCGTTCTGATATTCAGCAGCTACTTTTACGTCAAATTTTGCATCAGGAAAGGTAATTGCCTTAATAAAATAATTCTGTGCACCTTTATAATCGCCTTCTGCAATTAAACACTCACCCAACATTCTATAAGAATCTGGAAGAACATCACTATCAGAAAAGCCCTTAACAACAAGATCAAAATACTGTTTAGCTTTCGCAATATTATTTTCTCCAAAGAATATAAGTCCAAGATCAAATAGAGCATTGTCTGACCAATCACCGTTTGGATTAATCTTGTGTAAAGTTTCAAGCGTATTCAAAGCTTTATCAATTTTACCCATTGATCTTTCTACAACCGAACGTTGATATAACGCGGCTTCCGCTATTTCATCTTTGCCCTGAATCAATTCATCTAAAATATTTAATGCATCGTTATATTTCTTTTGCTTGATAAGATTTCTGCCAAGAGCATATTTTGCATCCTTCAAAAGACTGTGATCTGGATGTTCAAATAGGAATTTTTCATATTGCTTTTGTGCACTTAAAAGGTCATTCTGTTTATCATATGCTTCTGCTATCAGAAAATCCGCATTGCCTGATTCTTCCTCATCAATTATTTTGCTTTTTGACGAATCTAGATGGGAAATAACTTTATAAAAATCTTTTGAGGCATAATAGCATTCAGCAATTCTGACATACGCCTTTGAAGCAAGCAAGCTCGAAGGAAACTCCGATATTACTCTCAGATACCAATCTAATGCATTCTTGTAATCCTTTCTTTTTTGGTACGTCCATGCTATGGAATAGAGCGCGTAGTCTCGAACTCTGTTGTCTGGATAATTTTCATACGACAAGGAGTAATATTTTATTGCATTATTATCATCATCCTTTTTTAGAAAAGCCTCACCAATCCAGTACGTAGCCTCACCAGCTTTATTGCTTTCATTATACTCTTCTAGAACGGTTTTTAACGTAGCGATTGCCTCATCATATCTTTTTTGAGAAATGTAACATTGCCCGATTCTAATTAGAGCATCTGGTATCAGATTTGAAGTCGGATATTCTTTTATGAACCTTTTATATTTTGAAATTGAACCCTGATACTGACCGCTATGAAACAAGCATTCAGCTGAAAGGAATGTCGCCTCATGCCTTTTAGAGCTATTTGGATATTTTATGATAAAAGCTTCGAACTGTTCTCCAGCTAACTGGAAAAGGCTGTCCCTGTAAAGTCCTACCGCAAACAAGTAGTCTTGCTCTTCGGAAGCATCATCAACAAAAGGAATGAATAAATCTGCACTCGCCTCAATAGAAGAGAAGCATAATAACACAAAGAAAATAGCAATAATAAATTTGAAGGGGAAAAAACCTTCACACTCGACTTTTGAATGCCTTATTAATTTTTTTATAGTTATCAAAATTCTCTAAAGTATTCTTTAAAATAACACCTCTTTCTCTTTAATTTACAATAAAATAAAATTTTATACAAGTATTATTGAGAAATTGAGGAATAATAAAGTTTATCGTAATTTTAATGGTTATTTTAAAACCCTTCTCAGCTTTATCTTTAAGTCATGTATGTTTCTACGTATTTCCTTGAGTTTCTGATAATTCTTGTCCTGCATAGCTTTATCGCGTTCCTTTTTTAAAGTCCTGATTTGTAACTTTACAGCAGATTTATCAATGCCAGTTACCTTATGATGTTGAACGTGCATTTCTATATTGAGCACTTTGCATAAAAGGGGAAGAAGCTTCTCCTTATGCATTGTGCTATGCCCTTTTAATTCCTCGCTGTCAATTCCCTCAGCTATTTTGCGTAATTCAGCAACTGTCATCTTACTTAGTTGTTCATAGGTATAAGTCATAACAGGTTTCCTCCTTTTTGTATTTAATATCTATTTTACTGTTCAAGTTACTATGAGAAATATAATAAATTTTTAGAAAACAACTCTAAAACATCGGATATTGTAAAAACCTTGAGAGTAAGCCCTTGTAATTAACTTTGATTCGTTAGTACGCCGATCGACAAATAATTTTACACAACATGTCATTTCTTTTGTCTTGTCCAAAGTACCTCTTTGGGGATATCCCGATGAAAAACATCGGGATGCTCATTTCAACTATGAACTTAACATTGCCATTTTCGCTAAGTTCAATGAAAATGGCAAAAGTCCCGCTGTACGGGATGCCTCACATTCATTTATTGATGAGGCAAAAAAGCCAAGAATGTAGAAAAATAAAACTGTAATTTATCCTGCAAAACAACTTTGCGGGATGCGTATTCTGACAATATACTTAGCTGCACTCCGTTTGCTAAGTCTAATCAGAATGGCAATACGCTGCACAAATAAACTCTCCTGCACAGACTTCGTTTGTTGCGGGATCAGACAGTATTCTGTGCATACGCTTCGCTTGCCTTGTTTTACTACTGCCAAAGGCATGGATTACCACATATTTTTCTAAGGTCGTTTATTAATTATTTTGGACAAGTGTGTTTACGAATAATTCTTCAAAACTGATAAAAACACGAAAGTAACAATCCCCTATAAGAGGCATCAGCATTATCCTGATCAAGATATAGACCTTCTGCAAAATCTCTATTTTTCCACGCACCTCCACCTCCAATAGCCCTTAATTCGAGAGATACACCAATATTGCTTGAAATCAGTGTTTTCACACCTAGACCCACTCCACCCCCACCTCCTGAATAGCTGGTACCCCTGTCACCAAATTCATCGCTATAGAGATTTAGGTTACCATTTATCCTACCGAAAACGAGAGTAATATAAGGCTCAAAAATTTCCCCCCGTATCAAAATAATCCTTCCTTCCAACGACACGGTGTTACTGTTATATTCCATGCTAGCACTGTATGCAATATATGGTGGATAGGGCATTGTGATTCTTAAACCATCCCAATTGTGGTGGAAACCTAATATTCTAATACCGAGGGCGAAATATCTACTGATATTGTAATAACACGCAATTGTAACCAACCCTTTCATTCCAATGGCTTCATCAAATCTGTTAGGCTGTGTAAATTTAATGTGTTCTGCATCTCCGGCACCTGTTCCAATAAAAATCTCGAACTTTTTATATGCCTTTTTCGTAACATGTTGTTCTATTTCAACTTCCTCACCTGTTAACTCTTCTGTTATTTCGGTAGCAATCTCAGGTATAATCGTCGTTGCCAGGTCCTCAATATCTCCACTATGTTGTCTACTTTTATTACTTTCTATCTGTGCGGTTGCAACATCTATCATTTGGACACTGAGAGTATACAATCTACCAATTTTTCCAACCGTACCTGTAAATATTTTCTGCACTTTCAATATTTTCCCTGCTTCCACTACACATTCAACAGAAGAGCATGCTTCGGTCTGTTGAAATCCTTGCTCCATCAAAATCGCCTTTATTCTGTTCCTCTCTACTACTATATATTTGCCCGTTTGCACAAGATTACCACAAAATATATCTGACAGGGAGGCTGCTTCCCCTGCACTTACACCAGAACGTGCTTCAAAGTCCAGCACAGCTATTTGATACTTTTTTTGCTGAGATAATGCAGAATTTAAAAGCATCAAACATACGAGCATGGCTACACATTTACACGAACATTTCATAAAGCACCTCTTAGCATTTATTTGACTCTTTGCTGTTTAAATATAAATTGTTCATTCAAATAATTTAAAATTTCATGATTTGTTTGTAGGTTCTACAAGCTCTATCATATCCAAGATCGCATGCCTTTCGCATATCCTCTACAGCTTCAACATGATTACCTTTCCTCTCATTAATTTTTGACCTATAAAAAAATGCCTCACCATGCGAAGGATCAACCGAAATTACTTTATCAACCAGTTCTAATGCTTGATCATATATACCTTTATTAAAAAATATTTCGATAGCAGAAATATAACTTCTAATTTCGTTTGGCTTTAATTCAATAGCTCGAAGATAATCTTGAAGCGCTCCATCATCATTTCCTGTTTGCCTGTAACACCAGGCACGGTATATATACAACGAATATTCAGCAGGTGCCAACTTTATCGCCTTCGAATATTCATCAATAGCTTGTTCATATCTTCCGGCTTTAAAGTGATCCAAGGCACGTTTTGAACATTCAATTGCTTCTTGTCTTGTAGTAACAAGAGATTTTTCATCCATTTCAAAATCATCTAATTTATCCTGTAAGGGGTTGCTTTTCCCCTGCAAATATGAAAGTTGTTCAAGCCCTGCATTTACTCTTTTAAGACGTTCAACACATGCAGGATCATTTGGACTTAACTTCAGTGCCTCATTATAGTCTGCTTGTGCCATCTTAAAGTTGCGCATTCCGTAATATGCATCACCTCTATTTATGTAATATTCTACAAAATTGGAACATTTTAGAGCTTCTGTAAACATTTTTACTGCATGTTCATATTTTCCTAAATAGATAAAATATTTACCCTTGTCGGCTGGAATCGCAGAAGATAGCTCCGCAATCCTGGGATTTCCTTCATAGAACTTCTTACTGCTATCAATATAAGCTTGCATTTCCTGATAATTGCCGCCCCAGCGTGGAGCAAGCGATTCCAAATACTGCAATCTTATTCTATATGAATATGTATGAATCTTCAAAGCGCTTGCTAGAGCTTTTTCTATCATCTCTTTTTTACCCGTAACCATTCCAATTTCAATCTGCATTGCATAGCATATATCAAGCCTAGAATTCCTTTTAAGTGCCTCCTCTATATCCGAAAGCGCCAGCGTTAAGAACCTTTCCGCTTCACTATAAACCCACCCTTCCCTTTCAACTATCCACTTTTTATCAATTAATTGCCAGGCAGACGCATAATAGTAACGGGCACGTGCAACATATGGAACCCAGGAATCCGTATATTGCTTAACCCACTCGTCTAATAAATTTTGAAAAGAAGGTACAACCCTAGCAAAAGAACTGAATGCATCATATACATTATCTTCATTGGAATAATCTTCTTCATATTCCTTCCAGAACTCTTCTAATTTTGTGTTCAAGTGAGCAAAGGCTTTGTTCTGTAATAGATAAATAAGAGTGGTTTTATCAACAACTCTATTGTACTTTGCAGGCTGACCGCATAATTTAAAAGATATCAAAACCGAGAGGAGAAGATACAGTGAAATGCACAAGGTCAACTTGATATCCTTATTTTCCTTCCGAAGCATGCTTAAACCTTTCATTTTACCGATTGTTTATTAGACAAATTAACAAATATGAGTTAAAATTCAAACATAGTAATATTACTTTTTTAAATAATAGAGTCTTCCGACAAAATGAAATAGAAGAATCCTATTTTTCGATGAATCTATTACTAAATAGATAAGAAATATTGCATCAATTCATCATGTTTACCATTATCGAACAAGAACAAGCTTCTTAAAGACGAATTCATTTCCCGCAAAAAGTTTAACAAAATAAATACCTTGCGAATACTTGCTCATATTCAAAGATATTGTGTGCTTCCCTGAATAATTAAAGACATTATCCAGAATTCTTTTAATTTCCCTACCACAAATATCATAAAGGATAATACTAACACTGTTCTCTTTCGGAATCTCATAAGCAATATTTACATTCTCAGAAAGAGGATTATAATTAACAGTTAGGCTAGTGTTATATCTCTTGCTTTCAGAGATATTTTCTTTCACTGCCACAGGTTCACTTAAAGTCTCTACCTTGCACTCATCTATCCAAACTTGAGTTCTATTACCAACTGCCCAGTCTACAAAACAGGCACCTGCATGAAATTCTGTTGGTTCAAGAGTATCGTTACCTATTGATGTGTCATATTCTCCCCAAACGAATTCGCCGTTTAACCACCACGCATAATATGGATTAGTCCCACTTAAATCGACCAGCATTTTTATGTGATACCATTGTTCCCTCTTGACATATTTCTTATTAACCTGCTGACGATGCCTAATACCATCTCGTCCACGATAGGTCATTCTTAGCATAAACTCATCGTCTGGAGTTCCGGGTTCAGAAGGATGTGTCTCTATATTTGCACGTTCTCTATATCCGCTTGGATGTATAATATAAGCCTCCATGAAATATATTCCGCCAATTTCTGCATTTGAGGCCGACTTAGGACCATTTCTCATATAGCAACTATACAGCACTTTTTTGCTTGAAGGCCATGGAATGATTTTCGAAGTATATGCCCAACCTCCCTGGCTACCATCGGTTACTTCAAATTTCGCACAATAATTACCCTGAAAAGGAATAATACTGTCAATTAATGCAATAGCGTTGCCACTGCCACCATTTGTACATGTTTCATCCCAATTAATAAATTCTCCATTTTGATTTGTACCACCTTCATAGCCATCCTGAAACAGCATTGAAGTATCCTGCATTACGCTTCCCAGTATAGCGATTTGTTCACATTTGTCGTCAGCAAAGGAATACAATGGAAAAAAAAAGTAGATGCAAATAAAGAAATGGCTTGGTTTCACCGTAGTCTCCTCGCAGTGTCTATCTATGAATGTCCTAGGTATAAGCAGAGGTCTTATTATAAAGTTAACAAATTCTTTATTTTTACAAAATATAACTAACCAATTATTACGTTGCCGATTTTCACGGTCCCCCCCCCCATCAACCCTTTATTGATTTAATATTTATAATTTATTAAATTAATTTTTAACCAGGATGATGAGGGAGGAAGGTATTTAATTTATACCCGCCTTTTTAGGCCTAGAGTGAAGAGGATGGGTATATTCAAATCCGAGTGCCACAAAGACCATTTTGTAAATATAGGTAATTTATTTCTTGTACCCATTATCAAGGAATAGAAAAGATTTAATCAGTCACTAAAAACAATTAAACAACATTCACATAGGAGTAACATTATGAAACACTTTTATGGATTATTTCTCACCCTTTTTATGTATTTAACAACTCTAGTATATCCTGTTAATGCTCAATGGATTCAAACCGATGGTCCCTGTGGAGGTCCAGTTTATGGTATAATCGGAAGTGGATTCAATATACTTGCAGGAGGGGATTACGGTTTATATCTGTCGACGGACAATGGAGCAACATGGAATCAGCAAGTATCTAAAATCACTCTCATTCGTGTAAACACATTTGCTTCGATAGGATCTTATCTTTTTGCAGGTACCTGGGGTAATGGCGTGATTGTCTCTACGGATAATGGAGTGACTTGGGCAAGTACTGCACTTTCTAATCAAATCGTGCGTTCATTTGCTGTAAGCGGAACAACGTTATATGCAGGTACATTATACACTGGTGTATGGAGGACAACAGATTATGGTGCTACCTGGACCCAACATTCTAATGGTTTAACCGATAAGGATGTTCGCACAATAGCAATTTCCGACACGAATATTTTCATTGGCACTGGAGGCGGTGTTTTCTATTCTCCGGATAGTGGAGCCACATGGTCTGCAGTGAATTCAGGTTTATCAACGACAGACATCAGAGCATTATTGCTTTTGGACTCTGCACTATATGCTGGAACAAGTCAAGGTATTTTTCGTTCTTTGGATAATGGACAAAGTTGGACTAAGATTGGAACAGGGTTAACAACGAATGATATTAAAGCCTTAAAGGTTTCCGGTTCAACTTTTTATGCTGGAACTGCCTCAGGAATATTTACCTCTACAGATTATGGGAACAATTGGACCAACAAAAGTTCTGGATTAACTGGTAGCAAAGTTATCAATGCATTTGCAGAAATCAATTCAACTGTATATGCAGGGTCATATGCTGGAGTTTTTGTTTCTACCAATAATGGTGGTAATTGGTGTGAAATTTCTGAATGGTTACGAAACACACGGGTCAAGGCAGTGTATCTTGATGGAACAACTCTCTATGCATGTACAGAAGATAATGGTCTCTTCAGATTAAGTAACGAAGTTACAAACTGGATATCGATCAATAACGGATTGACTTCTTCTAATGTTCAGTGCTTTATTCGCAAGGAAACTATGTTTTTTGTTGGTACAAACAGTGGCGTGTTTCGATCGACAGATAATGGAAACACATGGAGTGAAGTAAGCAACGGATTAACATCGAAGGATGTGAGAAGGCTTGTGGTTTTTGGCTCAAAACTCTTTGCAGGTACAAGCGACGGCATTTATTGTTCAACAGATAATGGCACGAACTGGACAGCAAAAAATACTGGATTAACGACAAAAAATGTTTATGGGCTGTATCTATCTGCTCCTATCCTCTACGCAGGTACTTCACAAGGGGTATTTCGATCAACAGACGAAGGAGAAAACTGGGCCAAAACAAGTCTGGATAGTAATATCATCTATGATTTTGCACAATTAGGGGCAATAATGTTTGCGGGAACATCGAGGGGAGTGTATATTTCAAACGACCAATTCAACACCTCATATGCCAGTAATACAAATATTACAAACACCGATGTAAGAGCTTTAGCCAGTTCCAGTAACGCACTATTCATTGGAACATACGGAGGAGGTGTTTACTGTTCAATCGATAGCGGAAAAACATGGGTACAAAAAAATACCGGTCTTAATAATCCACGAATCTATGGACTTGCCGCGTCTTCAGAATATCTGTATGCAGCAACAAATGGGGGTGGCGTTTGGAAACGATCAATATCAGAAATGATAAATCCATCTAGTGTAAATAATTCAACATTACCTTTACAGTATATTCTCTGTCAAAACTATCCAAATCCATTTAATCCATCAACGACCATTGAATACTCTTTACCACTCAACGGGCATGTTCGTTTAGCTATTTATGACATTCTTGGGAGATTAGTTTCTGTTCTGGTAGATGAAGAAAAAGAGCACGGGAGGTATGTTGTCAAATTTGACGGTTCATTCTTGCCGGGTGGAGTATACTTCTACCGCCTTATAACAAAAAATTACACAGAAACACGAAAAATGCTTTTGTTAAAATAATAAATGTAAATGTATCACTAAGTATGAAGGCGGGGTGCTACCCCGCCTTTTTGTTTCCCAGTTTCAAATATTTTCAACAGTCGAGATGATAGAAAATGTCTGAAAATAACCACGATAATTGCATTAGGAATTTATGAAAAGCCTCCAATCTTCATCTCTCACTAATAAGACAGGGTAACAATTTTCTATTGTATCTTTAGGCTTCAACACTAATTTTCTATGATTAATTGGATTGACCTGTGCAAAACCATCACTGCCTAATATTTGCGCTTAGTCACCAGATACAATATTACTTATGACTATTTGCACCTAGCACGTTCAAGTAATATCTATTCCATTATCAGATAACCTACCAGAAGAAACATCAATTTTAAACATAGAAACAGTATTTTCCCCTCCATTTACCACATAAAGATGTCTTGGTACAGATGCTTTCGTTACCAAATTGACCAAATAGCTTGCATCAATATTTTCTACACCCATAATAGTTTCTGTCTCTTGGCCAATTTTGTCATAATTAACTCTGTTCTTTATAGATAGTGACCAAGTACAACTATTAATGTTAGATTTACTGAGCACCTAACAATGGAATTGGATCAGGCGGTGTAAGAACAGTAACTTCTGCAGTACCATTACCCTGCTCACCTTCAATAGCAACTATTTGTTAATCACTGCTCTTAAATTCAATAGGATAACTAAATGACTTCCACGCCTTTAAATGATTTTCAAAAGTTATCTTCGGAGTGAACAAAAAATTGTGTCTGAGTATATTATAAGAAATTTAAATAATAGATTAATAGAAAGACAAAATAAATTAACAAGAAGAATTTAATATGGCAAGGAAATCCAATCATTTAACCAAACAAGAAGCTTTAGAGGTATTAATAGATGATATTTTATCAGATATTGATACTACCTCGGGTTTACAGCAAATATTTCAAACTTTACTGGAACATCTGATGAA
>Ga0078972_1000653_pt2 | contig 135902 bp, 112 predicted proteins | sample YelNatPaOPGAMG01_FD_67568 | JGI IMG/M metagenome (GOLD analysis project Ga0078972, IMG submission 67568) | Hot spring thermophilic microbial communities from Obsidian Pool, Yellowstone National Park, USA - OP-RAMG-01 (SPADES assembly) (version 2) | ecosystem: Environmental > Aquatic > Thermal...
ATCATCCCTCTCAATATTCATCGTGTTGTTTCTCTTACAATCAGTTTGGTACGAATAATCCGATTTTTCAACATGAGATCGGTACCTTTGTATCGAATGCGCTCCAGCAACAACTCCATGGCACTGGCTCCCACATCGTACCCGTTCTGCCCCACGGTAGTAAGCTGTGGATCAGACGCTATGGCAGCAAATCCATCAGTGAATCCGCAAATGGACACTTCGTCAGGAATCTTTAAATGCAAATGTTTGGTTGCATGAAGAATACCTAAAGCTGTTTCGTCATTCACAGCAAAAAACGCATCGGGATGATCTTCCGACTGCAGCATTTCGGTTGCAACCGGAATGGCATCATCGTAATTGTCACAAATTTTTATTAATTCATTATCCACGGGCAGACCATGCTTTCTCAGTGCATCCATATAACCGGCACGTCTGTTTTTGGAAATTTCCAAATGCATCGGAGAACAAAAAAACGCAATTTTCCGACATCCGGTGTTGATCAAATATTCTGTGGCAGTAAGCGCTCCGGCGTAATCGTCAATGACTACACGATTTGAAGGAATATCGACACAAATACGATCGAAAAAAATGACTGGAATGTCATTGTCCACTAACTCCTGGAAATGATCATACCGTGTTGTTTCTTTCGCCACGGAGGTCAACACGCCACAAACCCTCGAAGAAAGAAGACGTTGTACACTGCGTACCTCCTTTTCAAATTGTTCATGTGAACGAAATAAGAGCACGCTGTATCCTTCCCGATCTGCCACGTCTAAAATCCCTTCCACAACGGAAGCAAAAAAATGGTGTGTGATTTGCGGAACAATAACCCCAATGAGCGTACTTTCCCGTTTTTTGATGCTTAAAGCCAAAAAATTAGGATTATAATGATGCAATTTAGCATAGTTCTTAATGCGCTCCTTGGTCACTGTGCTAAGATCAGGGCTATCATTCAATGCACGTGAAACGGTAGAAATCGACACATTTAATTCCCGTGCAATATCCTTAATAGTAATTTGAGGCTTCGGCATTGGTTTTTTGGTTAACGATTGGGAAAAGCTGCAAGATGGAGGAACTCCTGAAGAGATTCCTCCATTGCAACCTATGGTTACTTTTTACTTACTTTAACAATCTGAATAGAACCATCAGCTAAATGAATCCGTCCGATATAAATGCCCGATGGCAACGATCCCAATGAAACGGCATCTGCCACAAAAGGCTGATTCAAGACAACCATTCCGCTAAGATTTAATACCTCAATGGACGTTGCATCGGCTCCTGAAATAAACAACATATCGGATGTTGGATTCGGATAAACATGTACTATGGCTGCTTTTGTTTCGGCAACAGCTGTATTGATAGGTACATTGACCGGCTGATTTGTATAAAACTTAAACCCAAATGTTGGCAAGGTAATGGTCATGTTTGGATCTGTAACATTCAACGTTTGACCCGTCATTAAATCATACCAAGTGCCCGTTTGCCCAAAAGCAGGATATGCCGTAACCGGTCCGGTTGCCGTGAAATTTCCCAAAATGACAGCCGTCATATTCCCGTTGGTTAAATAAATTCTCCTTCCGTTGTTCCAATCATTGCTTGATACTTGCCAATTCCAAGCGGTAGGATTTCCAAATAAATACGGATATTGATCCCTGAAATTTAATATTTTGGCATACACATCATGCAATGCTTTTCTGGATGGAACATTGTAATAATTCCACAGTACGGGTTTATCTCCGGTTCGCCCGTTGTAATTGATCGAAATATCATATCCCAACTCTCCGAATTGCCACATCAAACGCGGACCGGGGCTGGTGAAAATAAACGCAGCACAAACGGACAATTGTTTCATGACACTATCCACACTAGCTTGTAACATGGGTTGTCCATACGTCTCTGCTTTGTAGGCCATACGTTCTTCATCATGACTTTCGGCATACGAAACGCGATTGGTTGGAATGCTTACACTACCACCTGAATTGGAAGCAGAGGCGAGGGTCGAAAAATCAGAGTTTGTTTGATAACCCATGGCTGCTTGTTGAAATTGGGTGGAAACATTGCGCCAAAGCATCGTACTGTCATAAGCTGCCAACGTGTTCTCTTCCTGATCCACACAAAAATGTTCCAAAATGGCATAGGCATTTGGTTTTACTGCTTTGATCGCATTGACATACGTTTCAATGTTGTTGACACGACTTTGATCATACGATTCACATTGAATCGTCGTACTTGATGTGGCCATAGGCGATCCAACCGATACCGTTTGAGTAAATCCTTTACTCAAATCGAAACGAAAACCATCTACATGGTATTCTGTAAGCCAAAATTGCAATGCACGCGATAACCATGCTTTCACTGGTTGATAGGTATGATTAATATCGTTGCCGACACTGTATGGATGGGGTGCCAACGCATTGTAGTAAGGATTGGTAGAAGCAGGACGATTATTCGCCGAATCCCAATAAACCATACAATACGGACTTAATCCCCATGTTTGGTTGAAAACAATGTCCAAAATGACAGCTAACCCCAATTGATGACACTGATCAATAAATTGTTGATAGGCAATTTTAGTTCCGTATGCTTTGTCGGGAGCAAAATAAAAATTCGGATTATATCCCCAACTGTCATTCCCGTCAAATTCCATAATCGGCATTAACTCCACCGCATTAACTCCCAAATTCTTAATATACTGAAGTTTTTGCATAGCAGCCGCAATGGATTTTTGCGATGTAAAATCGCGAATTAACATTTCATAAATCAACAATTGATTTTCGGGAGGAGCCTTAAAGGTAGTGTTTTGCCATTGATATTTTTGAGGACTTATTTGGAAACAGGACAAAATGCCACTTGCCTTACTGTAAGGATAAGGACGTAAATTGGGATAAATCGTATCGTTAATGTAAGGATCATTGTTTGGATCCAAAATTTTCTCACAATAAGGATCCCCAACCCTGACCGGATTGGTACCTGTTAAGCCGGCTACATAATATTGATAAGCATATTCTGTCGTCGGATTCAACCCGGAAACCGTGAGCCAATAAAAACTGTAATATTGGGAGTCGTCGTGGTTCCCGTATAAACACTGGTGCTGCATGAATTAGTACCGTTGGATGCATTCACGGTAATCGTGGTGGCCGTGTTAAGCGGAACCAGCGTATTATTGGCTGGCGATGCAATTTGCAAATTTAATCCGGGTTGATAGACCGGAACATAAATATTGCTGCTTTGCAACGACCCATCCGCATTTCGAAACACAAAAGCCAACTGAGTCACAAGTGTATCCGTTGGAATGCCGTAATAAGTATTGATATCAGGAGTGATATTCAACTGCCATTTTGTGGATGATCCCGAAACCGGAGTCAATGTATTGGCGGTAATATTTGCCTGAGCACTATTACTTCCGTTTGGCCAAGGAGTCAAAACGTATTTCCAATCATTGCTGTTAGCGCTACTCCTGGTAATGACGCCCGTATGTGCATAAATCGGGCCTGAGATTCCATTCAATGAAGACACATAGGAATCATCAAAAATAACGGTGATCCCTAAGCCTTGTTGCTGAACAACAATCGGCGGATTCGTTGTTACCACCTGTGCTGTAACACAATGGACAGATAACATCGAAAAAAGAATGGTAATAGATAGGATAAATTTCTTCATAAATAAAAAATATTAGTCGAATAAAAGCATGTGACAGCGTTCACGGAGTAAACAACCATCATCAATGATCCTTTCAAAGAATTATGCCATACTTGTTGTTTAAAAAATTCCCGATCAAATCTGATTCTATCAACTTTTGATCGGGAATTTCATATAAATTTTGGTTTTTAGTTAGACTGTGAGTGGTTCCGGTAACAACCGATTACCGGAACATTTCACATCATCCTTCATCAATTCTTTAACCATACAATGTTTGAAATACCAACATAATTCACTGAATAAAAACACTTTATGTTGATAATGCATTGTTATTTTTAATTCAAATCATTGTGCTGAAAAGAAGTAGAAACATCCGTCAACATCATTCATCACAATGGTGTAACTTCCTTTGAGGAATGGAATATTTGTTCCACCATTCGTTCCCAATCCTACTGGGAATGTTCCTGCACCCCAATTATAGGTCCAACCGCCATTTGCACGGAACTTACATCCGCCGTTACCTACCGGAGGAGTAAAATTATTAGCAAACGTATAAGTGGTGTACCAAACATGATTGTTCGTGCCATAAGTAGGTTCTGATGGGGACATCGCTACATCACCACCCCATCCGTTAAATTCACCAATTAATCCCATTGATGTATAACTTTGGGTCGGAGCCACAGAAGCTGGAACAATAGACAACGAGTTGGTTACTGAATTGAGTGTAATGGTATAGTAACCATCATTCGGGACAAAGAAGTTTTGTGATCCGCCATCATTATGATCCGGAGTCAAATGACCGTCTGAACTACCCCATTGCTCACCCCAACTGCCAATATCACGGATTAATTTAAACCCTCTTGTTGCTTTGAAATAACCGGTATAAACATACGTTCCGGCACCCGTTGTGGCATTGTAGAAACTACCTGGTATGACACTCATTGGAATAATGGAAACCCCAATTCCTGCGAATGAATTATTCCAGTTCCCATCGGCAGTTCCAATGATGAAATAGGGTTTTAACATTCCTGCAGGTACCATCGTGTAAGGTTTCAAAGCAGCTAATGGATCAATTTTAATCGTCTGCGTATTCGAGTACACGGGCATTAAACCACTTCCTATGGTAGCCATCACACGAATGTCAAAACTGGTTTGTACGCCAACAGGTACATTAATCCCCGCTGGATTGGTAATACTATTATACAATTGTGGGATCGTTACAACTAACGTGTCATTCGTGGAAGTCGTAACCACCTGAGCATTGGCAAAATTATTGCCCGAAACATCAATTTGCAATGAATAGGTCACAGCTAACTGTGGACCGTAATTAGCCGGCTTAATCGTAAAGACTTCGGCTGTACCCATACTATCCAAATTCAATACATAAGCTGCGGAATCTTTATTGTAACCGGCATATTTCATGCTGGGGGGATTTAACACCGGAGCATTGGGATTATCAAGAACGGTAGGTTTAATGCCGCTGTTATTACACGATGTAACAAGCAACACCCCCAGAATAAGGGAGAATAATATTTTATAATTTTTCATATAACTATTTTTTTTATGGTATTAACCTGTCAGTAAAGCATCTCGTTATGGAAATGCTTTACTGAACTATGTTAGATTAAAATCCGGTATTTTGAATCAAGTTTGGATTAGCACTTAAATCAGATGCCGGGATCGGATAAATATTGTAAATAGAGCTGGCCCCTACACCCGATTTTACGCCACCTTTCCATTGCCATACATAATTTGGAGAGGTTAATAACCCATAACGTACTAAATCGGTACGACGTGTACATTCCCAGAATAATTCACGTGAACGTTCTTCAAGAATGAAAGGTAAAGTCAACTGATTAAGTTGAATTTCAAGATCCGTAAATCCTCCGCCTTCTGCCCTGTCACGCAATGCATTGACATAATTCAAAGCAGTTTGAAGATCACCTCCATGACCACCGCGTAAAACGGCTTCAGCATACATTAAATAAATGTCAGCAAGACGAAATACCGGAAAGTCAGTATCAGGAAATGATGGAGCAGGATTCGGAGCAACGCCCTGACTGTTTTTCTCACTATATTTCAACACAGGAGTTCCTTGTTTGAATTGTGAATTATCGTCAATACTCGGATGATTAAATCCGGTATAAAGCATGTTTGCACGCGTATCTAACGAAGCATTTTCATTTTGTGCGGTATTACTAAACTTGGCAACAAAATCCTGAGTTGCGCGATTACCACCCCATGCACCAGGAGAAGCAGTAATAGACTGAATATCACCACTAACAGCAGATGACATTAAGAACATCATACCACCCCAACTTTGAGCATGTGTACCGTCAAATACAATCGGGAAAATAATTTCCGGTGATTTATAATTGTCTGATACAAAATTGTTTTGATAAACCGGATTTAATTGGTAACCTGCATTGATCACTTTATTGCAATAAGTTAAACAGGAATCATAATACTGGGTATTACTGGTACCAAGATATGTGTTGGCATTCAAATAAAGCTTTGCAAGAAGCGACCATGCAGCAGCTTGATTGGCATGTCCGTAAGTTGGACCAAATCCTACTACCGGTGGCAACATATCACTAACACAACTTCTCAGCTCATTCGAGATATAGGCATAAATCTGCGGTGCTTTAGCATAAGGAGGCACAGCCGAAGATCCGATAGGACTATCGTCAGTAACCATCGGGCCATTACGGAAGTTATCCAACACGTTATAATAAGCTAAGGCACGCAAGAAACGAGCTTCTGCCCGATACGTTTTGATCGTAGCCTGCATCGCCGATGATACCTTGTTGGCAGCTAAAGCAGCCGGAGTGGTTTGTTGCAGGAATGAAGTAGCAATGGTAATCTGAAAATACAACCGATCATAGAAACCTAAAATAAACGGATCGGAAGATGACCATTGAAAAGTGTGAAAATTCTGAATGGTTTGGTCATTCCATGCACACATGGCTTCTTCGGTTGGTAATTCCTGTAAGTTCCATAATGCACGAACATAAGAAGCCTGGCTACCGCCGTCAATTCCCTGAATATCTACATTATTATCAACAGCCTGAATACCGGTGGTTGAAAATCCTGCATATATTTTTGCCAGAAAATTCGTATAAGCTGAATCATTAGCAAAAGCTTTGCCTGGCGTTAAAATCGATTGTTGCAATGGGGTCACATTTAAGTCATTTGTGCACGATGACATCATGAACGTCATCAAAACACCCACAGCTAAAAGAATGCTGAATTTTATTTTTTTCATTGGAATACGAATTAAAAGTTAACACTTGCACCAATTAAGAAGATATGCGGACGAGGATAGATCACGTTGTCAATTCCTCCCTGTACTTCAGGATCCAAGCCTTTATAGTTGGTGATAGTAAATACATTTTGAACCGTTGCAGTGACTGTCAAATATTTATTCACAGTATAGCCTAACGATGCATTGTCCATTTTTAAGAATGACGCATTTTGAACATAGTAATCTGATAAGTATTGCGCATTTTTGAAATTGGTTGTCAAAGCACTGCTTAAAATGTTTTTCAAAAATGGAGAAGGATCATAGGAGTTGTTTAAGAATCCCATATTGGATTGAACGTTGTTGTACACATAATTATTTAATTCAGAACGCAATGTAAAGGTCAACAACCATTTCTTCCAGGTCATTCTTGAAGACAAGCCCATGGTTACCGAAGGAGCTCCGTTGTGATCTACATAGAGATCCTGACTGTTGATAATGCCATCGCCGTTGCGATCTACATAAACACCTTCAATCGGTTGCCCTTTTGAATTATAAGCTTGTTGATAGACGTAAAATGACCAAGCGGGATATCCAATGTTCGTTGTTTCAACCGTATTCCCTGTACCTCCGGAGATACCACCACCGGCAATACCACCGTATTCAGCATTGTTCACTCGGGTTAACTTGGTAACTGTATTTTTATTATAACTCATGTTATAACTCAAATTCCAAGTAAAATCACGGGTTTGAATAGGATTGCCACCTAACACGACTTCAAGTCCTTTGTTTTCCAATGAACCGATATTAGCAGGTAAAATATTGGTAAAGTTCGTTCCTGCAGCCACCGGTAAATTATTCAACATATTGGAAGTAACGCGTTTATATAAATCTACACTGCCGGTAAAACGACCATTCAGGAAACCATAATCCAAACCAATATTATACGTAGTGGTTGTTTCCCATTTAATATTGGTATTGTAAGCGCCCGGACGCATCAAATTATACCAAGTACTACCAAATGAATACATCGTGTTAATGTCGGGACTAATGTTATAAGTAGGAATATAAGGATAATAATTGCCCCCAATATCTTGTTGTCCGGTCTGACCGTAACCCAAACGAAGTTTCAAATCACTTAACCAGTTGACATTCTTCAAGAACGATTCATCCTTAATCTTCCAAGCAAAAGCTCCTGAAGGGAACAAACCCCAACGGTTGCCGGGTGCAAAACGAGATGTACCGTCATTACGCAAGGTAAATGTAAACAAATAACGATCTAATAAGGTATAATTCAAACGACCAAAGAAAGAAAGCAAATAATTTTCGGCCGGATAATCTTGACGTGCAATACTGGTATTGTCTGTATAATAGGTAGCATTCCAACTCGTCGTGAAGAAATGTTGCCACGAGTAACCGAGCATAGCATTCAATTGATTGATTCCAAATGTCTTATTGTAATCAAGATAAACATCCAACATGGTGTTACTCGATTGTTGATGATAAGGATCGTATTCCCCTGCTCCTGTTTTCTTGCTGCCCCATACCCATGACATAGGCGAGTTAGCCACAATGGTTTTATTTCCGTTGCTGTTTGTAATGTCATAACCAACATCAGCTTTGGCATGTAAATCGGGAAGTCCGTAAAATTTGTAATCCACCTGAGCACTTCCCATGCTTTCATATACATACGAATAGTTGAGCTCATCATTCAAAATAGCAACAGGGTTGGCAATGCCAATTTTAATTGGATTCCCATTTGCATCGAGTGCCATCCAATAACCAGCACCATATTGTCCCGAAGCCATCACGGATTGTGTCGGATCCATTTGCAAAGCGGCACCAATGGCACCCTGATCTGCAAAACGGTTGGTATTGTATGACCCATTCAAATTGATGTTGAATTTCAAATGATCATCCAAGAAACTCGGATTCAAATTCAATGCTGCTGTGGTACGGGTGTAGTTGCCTGTTTTTAAAATACCGTTTTGAGTGGTATAACCCACTGATACACGATATGGCAAAACACCGGCTGAACCGCTTACACTTAAATGCTGATCGGTACCTGAAGCGGTTGTGAAAATGAGCTTTTGCCAATCGGTAGATGTTTTTCCGTACAATGGAGGAATGGTTTTGTTCCCAGCCCAATAGGTATCCATGAAATTACGGAATTGATCGCCTGATAAGACATTAAGCGTACTACCAACGGTACTTACCGAATAGTTCCCCTGATAGCTGACATGAATTTTTTGACCTAAACGACCTTTCTTGGTCGTAATTAAAATAACACCATTTGAAGCACGTGAACCATAAATAGCCGTGGCTGAAGCATCCTTTAAAATAGTGAAGGTAGCAATATCGTCAGGGTTAATAGTTGACAGCGGGTTTTGCAAACCACTCACCCCGTTGTTATCCAAGGGAACGCCGTCCACGACAATAAGAGGAGCATTACTTGCATACAAAGATGATCCACCTCGAATGATAATGTTTGCACCTGCACCGGGAGCACCGCCCGAAGTGGTCACAGTGACACCGGCTGTTTGTCCTGCCAAAAGATCAGTCAACGAAGTGGCTTGTCCTTTGTTCATTTTGTCAGTATTCAAGGCAACCACCGAACCGGTAGCATCACCTTTTTTTACTGTACCATAACCAATAGCCACTACTTCATTCAAAGCGACAGCTGATTGTTTCAAGTTAATAACCAAGTGTGTTCTTCCATCCACCGGCAAATTAACAGTCTCATATCCGAGATAAGAAACACTTAACGTGGCATTAGCAGGAACAGACAACGAAAAATTACCGTTTGCATCGGTAATGGTTCCGGAGGTTGTGCCTTTAACGACAACGTTTGCTCCAATAATTGTTTCCCCTGTTCCGGCATCTTTCACAACACCTCTGACAGTAATGTTTTGGGCTGCCAAACTCATCACAAAGAGCAATGAGATGAGTAGCGTACCCCATCTGCGCAACGTATGCGTAGAGATAGCATTCAAGTTCTTCATGCATTAATAAATTAATTGTTAACACTCTATTTAATTTATCAAAAAGTGATCTAATTCACGTTGATAAATCCAGGACAAATATAGAGTGAGAAATAGGATTTAGCATTGCAAACGATTCTTTTGTAATAAAAAAACGTTGCAAACGTTTGCTATGACGAATTTAGTGATAAAAAAGAGGGAATTAAGTTAAATTAGCGCAAATCGTTTACACTTATTCTCGGATGTGCTTTCAAATTGAAAACAAAAGCATCATCATTCAGTGTCGGTACCACCTGAAAAGCATGAAGAGTAATATAAGTACGCGTACCATCACGACTAAAAATGGTAATGGCCTGAGGATAATTGGTTTGCTTATCAAGCCGAAGCTCTATTTTAAATTCATTGGCGGATAAATTGGTAGGGAAAAGATCAATCGTTTCTGAGGTGGCAACCGATTTTACAGTAGAATCAAAGATTATTTTTACCGATTTCCCTTCATAATTGGATAAAATCGCTAAGGGATTTATGGCTTGTTGTTCTTTGCCTGATATCGATGCAATCGTTACCTCCTTGTTCTCTGGTTGATAAACCCATTCGGTCTTACCGTCAAAATAAGAGGTCATCCCATCCATGATGAGTTTGAATTTAGCTCCTTTCATCCATAAAGTCCCGCTAACGGTTTCTCTCTTCTTTGTGGTAGGCATCTCTACCACCGTGGTAAAGGTCATTTTAACACTTGAATGACGAATGATAGACACCGCTTTCTCAAATGCTGCTTTTGCTTTCGGATCTTGCTGCGCAGAAACTGCAAACGTTATCATTAACAAAAAAAGGACAAAACTGATTCTTTTCATCGGACGGAATGCATGATGGAACATGGTAGATTTAAAATAGCTTCATTTTGAAAATAAAAACACAGTTTATGTGGTTCACAAAGAAATTCAAACAGGGAAATGGCCTCAACAATGCAAGACAACACAATTAACTGCGTTACAAAGTTACCACTTTCCTTTCATTCCTGCATCATTGGCATTCATTCATCATGTCATCATCGATTCTTTTGGCATAACATAAGCGTGAAATAAAATGCGTTGGCTACATCAGTTCATTTCGTTCCTCCTGGAATAAAATGCTGTTCCTGCAGCCAATTCAGCAACAAGGCTCGCCAATCTTGCCAAAAGGAAATAGTTGTATGCATACCCCAGCCATGACCACCTGAAGGGAAAATATAGAGAGAAGCCGGCACATGGCATGAATGGAGCGCTTCATAAAAATGAATACTATTGATCGGTGGAACCGTTTTGTCATTGTCACTCAGCATCAAAACAGCCGGTGGCGTGTCTTTAGTCACATGCAATTCATTGGAATAATAATCAACCTGCTGTTCTGTCGGGTGCAGCCCCAGCAAATTTTGCCGCGAACCAAGATGTGTCTCGCCAAGCTTCATGGTGATGACAGGATAGAACAACAACATCAAATCAGGACGGGAAGAATAGCGCATCAACGAATCCGAAGCAGTCGAATCCCCTAAATCATAATGCACTCCAAGCGTTGAAGCCAGATGGCCGCCTGCTGAAAAACCGGCAACAGCTACTTTGTTCGGATCAATGTGCCACTCGGCAGCATGGGCGCGAATGATACGCATAGCCTGCTTGGCATCTGTAATAGGAATATCGGCATGTCCATTGGGCAAACGATATTTCAACACAATACCGGCGATACCCTGATCGTTGAGCCAATCGGCAAATTCAAATCCCTCATGATAAATGGCTTCATATTGATAGCCTCCACCGGGACAAATCAACACAGCTGCACCGTTAGCTTTTTGAGCAGCTGGCAAGAGCACAGTGATTCCTCCTTCGGAAATATTAGCCATCATGTGATTGTTTTCAATGATTTCTTTAGCGGTGATCCCATTACTTTCTGCTGCGCCATTAGGCCAAAGTGGCATGGTGAACTTGGTCTGCCCCCAAGCATGAAATGTCAAACTGCTCATAATCAACAATAAATAAAACAGAATTTTCATAGCCGATTCCATTAATGCTGTTCAAACAATGTTTCCACAAATTGATCCTTGTCAAACAATTGCAAATCTTCCATCCGTTCGCCCAAGCCGATGTAACGCACCGGAATATGAAACTGATCGGAAATACCAATAACAACGCCTCCTTTAGCTGTACCATCCAATTTTGTAATAGCCAATGCCGTCACTTGCGTTGCTTTAGTAAATTGGCGTGCTTGCTCAAAAGCATTTTGTCCCGTCGATCCGTCCAACACCAATAAAACTTCCTGTGGCGCATTGGGAATCACCTTTTGCATCACATTTTTGATTTTTGTCAATTCATTCATTAAATTAACTTTATTGTGCAAACGGCCTGCCGTGTCGATGATAACCACATCAGCATCATTGGCAACGGCGGACTTGACGGTATCATAAGCTACCGATGCAGGATCGGAACCCATTTGTTGCTTAATGACCGGCACACCGACCCGCTCTCCCCAGATGACCAACTGTTCAACAGCAGCAGCACGAAATGTATCGGCTGCTCCAAGATAGACATTTTTGCCTGCCTTCTTAAACTGATACGCCAATTTGCCGATGGTGGTCGTTTTTCCAACTCCATTCACCCCAACCACCATGATCACGTAAGGTTTTTGACTCAGCGCCTGTTCAAAATCACTTTCGGACGTCTGATTGTTTTCAGCCAGCAACGCAGCAATTTCTTCCTTTAAAATAGCGTTCAGCTCAGAGGTATTTATATATTTATCACGAGCCACTCGTTTCTCAATGCGATCGATAATGCGAAGAGTCGTTTCAATACCGACATCCGAAGAAACCAAAACCTCCTCAAGTTCATCCAACACCTCTTCATCCACTTTGGATTTACCAACCACAACCCTTGAGAGTTTAGAAAATACATTCGTTTTTGTTTTTTCCAACCCTTTATCCAACGTTGCCTGCTTGTCTTTCGAAAATAGGTTAAAAATTCCCATAATACTGTTTTATTGACACGGATTTCATCCATTTCTTAGGACAAAGATACAAAAAAAGACCTTGTAATCAATCTCATTGAACTCTTTCTTTGTAAATGACAAAAAAAAATGAAAGGCAACTTCGTCCTTGAAGTTGCCTTTATAAAAAAGATCCTTAATTCAACCTTCGCATGTACAAATAATTAATTTTCAGATACATAAAAGCTGTATATATTTTATCTACGTGCACTGAACTGTTTCCCTCTCCTCGGGAGAAGGATTAGAAGTGAGGTCGGATAATCTAAACTTGAAAAAACTAAATTTTATATATTAACTTGATTTCAAAACACATACATTATTAATTATAGCTATATCATGCCATTAATTACGTGTGAAAGTTGAATCCTTAATCATTTATTTCTTGATTCTCATTTTGTAGAACGATCTCCAGACAAAATAAAAGGCAATGACAAGGAACGCCACGCCAATGTAAGGAGCAACCGGACGGAAATTGGCAGAAATGGCAATTTCCATGGCAAGCAGACCAAACAACGTAGTAAACTTGATGATCGGATTCATTGCTACGGAGGAAGTGTCCTTAAAAGGATCTCCTACGGTATCGCCAACAATGGTAGCATCATGCAAATCAGTACCTTTCATTTGTAAATCCACTTCAACCACTTTTTTGCTGTTATCCCAGCAACCACCGGCATTGGCCATGAAAATAGCCTGAAACAAGCCAAAAACAGCAATAGCAATCAAATAACTGACAAAGAAAGAAGCTGCAGCAAACTGAATCGCAGGCGTTATCGCCCCGGTGATTTCAGTCCCCGAAATGAAAGCAAAACCTAATGCAAAACTGAAAATAGCCGGGAAAATATTCCACATACCATGTTGAGCATACTGAGTACAGATTTTTACCACTTCTTTTGATTTATCCATCGACGCTTTCTTTTCAGCACCCGGATCAAGGTTGATGTTCCGTTTGATATATTCTACGGCTCGATAAGCACCGGTCGTTACGGCCTGCATCGAAGCCCCCGTAAACCAATAAATGACGGCACCACCACACAGGAATCCAAGGATTGTCCATGGATTCAAAACATTAAGAATTGACTCCGGATCAACACCCAACACATTTTTAATCACTAAAATAATGGAAAAAATCATCGTGGTAGCTCCCACAACAGCCGTACCGATCAACACCGGCTTTGCCGTTGCCTTAAATGTATTTCCCGCTCCATCGTTAGCCTCCAAATAATGTTTGGCTTTTTCAAAATCAGGCTTAAATCCAAATTCTTTTTCAATTTCAACAGCTACGTTCGGAACATCTTCTATTAAGGACAATTCATAAACAGACTGTGCATTGTCAGTGACAGGGCCATAACTATCCACAGCAATGGTCACAGGACCCATTCCCAACAATCCGAATGCCACCAATCCGAAAGCAAAAATAGACGAATAGGACATAAATTGTTCCAGCCCGAAGGTACTGGCCAGATAGGCTATCAACATCAACAAAACAAAGACCATTCCCATCCAAAATGCTGAAAAATTACCGGCAACAAGGCCTGATAAAATATTCAATGAAGAACCACCTTCTTTACTGGCGCTGACCACTTCCTGCACATGCGACGACTTAGGACTGGTAAATAACTTAGTAAATTCAGGAATCAAGGCTCCGCCCAATGTCCCACAACTGATAATGACAGAAAGAATGATCCAAAGATTAGGATTAACACTGCCTAACAACGAATTGGGACCAACCATAAAATAACTCGCAATAAAAGTAACCACAATACTTAACAAGGAGGTAATCCAAACCAAATTGGTCAACGGTCGCTCAAAATCCAACTCATCTTGGTGTCCGTATAATTTCTTACTGAGAGCTCCATTTATCCAAAAAGCAACGACAGAAGTAATGATCATTAAAATACGCATGACAAAAATCCAAGTCAAAAAGCTGGACTGCCATTCGGGATTTGAAATAAACTTATTGTTTGTAATGGTACCGACAGCCAAAACAATAAATGAGATGAGTGCTACTCCGGTCACACCGTAGGTTTCAAAACCATCAGCGGTAGGCCCAACGCTGTCTCCTGCATTATCACCGGTACAATCGGCAATGACACCGGGATTGCGCGGATCATCTTCATCAATCTTAAAAACAACTTTCATTAAATCAGACCCAATATCGGCAATCTTGGTGAAAATTCCACCTGCAATACGCAATGCCGAAGCGCCTAAAGATTCGCCAATGGCAAAACCTACAAAACATGAACCGGCAACATGACGCGGCATTAACACCAAGATAATCAACATCATAATTAATTCGATGCTTACCAACATCACACCAATACTCATGCCTGCATTTAAAGGAATATTTAAGAGCTTCAACGGTTTACGCTCCAATGAGGCAAAAGCCATCCGACTATTGGCTAACGTATTCATGCGAATGCCAAACCAGGCTACACTATATGAACCTAAAATGCCAAGGATCGTCCATGCCAAAATCAACAAAACTCCCCAGGCACTTTCGCTTTGTAAAAAACCAAAATAAAAGGTGACGGCTGCTGCAATGATTAAAAACAACCACACTAAAAATTTTCCCTGTTGCAACAAATAGGTTTTGCAGGTAGCAAAAATAACGTTGGAAACATCCAACATCGATTGATGAGCACGGATCGCTTTGACTTTCAAAAATTGATATAAGCCAAACAACAACCCTAATCCGCAAATAACAAAACCCCAAACCAAAAGTGAATTTTGATCCGGTGACAACGTGGGAATTTTGAGATTGGCCTCACTGGCCCAACTCATCATGGGCAAAGCTAAACCGATCATTAGTACGAGAACTTTTTTCATAAATTGATTCTTTAAGTGTTAGAGATTAGTTAATTTATTTGATAATCACAACCGTGTGATCATATGCAAATTTCGTGCTTTTGATAATTTTCCGTTAATCAATTCTATTTTTTGATGCAACGAAAGTATGAATTATCCACAACATAAAACGTTATTAAAAAGTAAATATCAACCTCCGTTGTTCAAAATAATTTAATTTCATTATTTAGCTACCTTTTCTGCCATTAATCCGGTGCTGAGACACCCATATTTCTGCAAAATTGTAGTTTAATGTCGCATTGATTAAAACATCGGCGGGGGATTGAAAAAAATAACGAAAAATAAATCAACCTTTCTACCCAACATCTGAAAAAGTTTTTTTGTAAATAGAGAAACAACATTGAAAAGAAAGCCCTTTAGTCCATGTTTGCTCCGTATCAAATCCATATCAAGTCCAAAGGTCGTGATGCCGACAATAAGCTTCCATCAAGCCTAGTCATAAAGACACTTCAATGAAATGAGTTAGCATGACGCAACCTGGGTGATAAAATCCCTGCAACCTTGTGCGCCTTGAACAACAAATCATAAACCAACGCTGAAAACACACAAAAAAAAACAGGAAACAACAAAACTGCTGCTTCCCGTTCCATATAATAATGAGCAAATTGGATGAGAACAATCAAAAGCGATATCGAACACTTAAACCAACATTAGTGGATCCAAATTGACTGTCATAAGTTCCAAAATTAATGATTGGTCGCCAATCCAATGAAACCTGAAGGGGAATATCAAAATTATACTCCATGCCTACAATACCACCAACGCCAATATCAGCACCACTGTGATTATCTTTACTGTAAATTCCAAGACTTGCTCCGGGGCCGATGTACCATTTCAATCCATTGGTGATATGATAGTCCCATTGATAAAAACCCGAAAGAGCCGAAGTATTCCAAGTCCAACCTAAATCAAATTCCAATCGATTATAACTGGACAATTCACGTTGATAAGACACCTCTGTTCCTCCCGTAAAGCGTAACCCTAACGCATTCTTTTGTCCAAATGCAAAAGAAATGGTACACAATGAAATCATGAAAATTGAAATAATTTTTTTCATATTTTTAATTTTATTTTCAACACGAGGGTTGTATAAACTTTTTAAGCATTTTCAATACAAATATAGCATGAATATGCCCATCAATCATGCATTAAGAAGACTAAAAAAGTTAAAATGATTAAACATCCTTCATTGATAATTGAATTCTTTTTCGTTCATAATCAATCCCAATCACTTTTACCGTCACAACTTGCTGCAAAGCAACAACTTCTAACGGAGATCGGAGAAAACGATTAGCCATGTTCGAGAGATGAACCAATCCACTTTCGTGAATACCAATGTCAACAAAAGCGCCAAAATTGGTAATATTCGTAACTACACCCTGAAGAATCATCCCTTCTTTGAGATCGTCCATTGTTTGAATGGTTCGATCAAACGAGGGTGATGCTAACATTTTTCGCGGATCGCGTCCCGGTTGAATCAGTTCATTCATAATATCCGTCAACGTAGGTATCCCAATGGAATCATTGACATATTTTTCTATGCTAATTTGCTTTTGCAATGATTTATTCTCAATGAATTCTTTTAATGACACGCCCAAATCACCCGCCATCTTCATCACGACCGGGTAATTTTCAGGATGAACGGCACTGTTATCCAAAGGATTTTCAGACAATGCAATACGAAGGAATCCGGCAGCTTGTTCAAATGTTTTTGGACCCATTTTTGGAACCTTTAGCAATTCTTGGCGAGAATGAAACGGTCCGTTTTTGGCACGATAGTCAATGATATTTTGAGCCAATTGCGGGCCTAACCCCGAAACGTACATCAACAAATACCGACTGGCTGAGTTCAGTTCAACGCCCACCGTGTTAACGCAATGCATGACGGTTTGATCCAACGCCTTTTTAAGTTCCACCTGATCTACATCATGTTGATATTGCCCGACCCCAATCGATTTCGGATCAATCTTTACCAATTCTGCCAAAGGATCCATCAATCGACGCCCGATCGAAACAGCGCCACGCACGGTGACATCATGATTCGGAAATTCTTCTCGTGCAATAGCGGAAGCAGAATAGACCGAGGCTCCATTTTCACTGACCATGACGACCGGAAAATCTTCAGGTAAAAATTCACGAAAGAATGCTTCTGTTTCACGACCAGCGGTACCATTTCCCACAGCTATCGCTTCAACTTTAAAAGTGTGAATGAAGTCGAGAATGGTTTTTGAAGCTTCTTCACGTTTTGCATGCGGAGGATGCGGAAAAATGGCCGCATGATGCAACAAATGACCTTGCGCATCGAGGCAGACCACTTTGCAGCCCGTGCGAAATCCGGGATCAACAGCAAGAATACGCTTGTTGCTTAAAGGTGGAGCCAACAATAACTGTCGAAGATTGTCAGCAAAAATAGCAATGGCTTCTTGATCAGCTTTTTGTTTACTTTCAATGGCAAGTTCATTTTCGAGACTTGGTTTCAAAAGCCGCTGAAAAGCGTCGTTGATGGCCATTTCTACCTGCACTGATGCAGCACCAGTCGAAGTGACAAAAAGACGTTTTAGAATGTTCAGACATTGCACGACATCCGGTTGGAGAGAAACCCGAAGTATTTTTTCATTTTCCCCGCGACGAATGGCTAACAAACGATGAGAAGAACATCGTTTCAACGGTTCTGAAACATGAAAATAATCGCGGTATTTAATTCCTTCCTCCTCTTTTCCTTTTACCACGGTTGCTTCGATAGTGGCCGTTTGCCGAAACAAGTGCCGAAGTTGTTTTCTTGCTTCTTCATTTTCATTCAGCCATTCAGCCATTATTTCACGTGCTCCCTGCAAGGCTTCCTCGACGGTTGTCACCTGATCGTTGATAAACGAAAGAGCCTTCTTTTCCACGTCGGTTTCTTTTTGCTGCCACAACAACCGCGCCAAAGGTTCTAATCCCTTTTCACGAGCAATGGCTGCTTTGGTTCTCCTTTTGGGTTTAAATGGTAAATAGATATCCTCCAATTCAAAACTCGTCAATGTTTCATTGATTTTTTGGCGAAGTTCATCGGTCAAAACACCCTGCTCCTCCATGGAAGAAAGAATATAAGCCTTCCTTTTCTGCAATTCTTCCAACTTCTGATTGGCTTCCGCAATGGCCGCCAGCTGAACTTCGTCCAGACTTCCGGTTCGTTCTTTTCGATAACGGCTGATGAAAGGGATCGTTGCCCCCTCGTCAAAAAGTTTCAAAACATTCACCACCTGCCATTCGTGCAGTTGAAACATAGCAGCAATGCGTGCTGAAATGGTATTCATCCTATTTATCCTTAATCAAATGAAACACGCCACCAAATAACACTTCTCAACCACAGAAAACAAATTTACAAATTCAACGAATCCTTAAAGAAAAACCCTCTAAATTAATGAGTTGAAATGTCTCCTTTCGGTTAAAAGTGTCTGACATACTAAAAACAGCGAACGTTGTTTTTCATACGTTCGCTGCTGTAAATACAATGGATAGAAGACTACAAACATCTATCCGATGAGTGCATTAAAATGAGTAGCTTACTTTAACAAAGCATCCAACTTTGCTTGAAACGTTTGTTTAGGCAAAGCACCTACCACTTTATCCACTAATTTACCATCCTTAAAATATAATATGGTAGGAATATTGCGAATCATAAATTTGGAAGGACTTTCAGGATTTTCATCTACATTGATCGATCCAATGTACGCTTTTCCTTCGTATGCTTCAGCTAAATCTTCCATAATGGGTGTTACCATGCGACAAGGGCCGCACCATTCTGCCCAAAAATCAATCATTACGATATGGTTATTTTCTAACACATGATCGAGCATTTGATCAGTAATTTCGTGTGTCATAATCAATTTATTGTTGAATGTTATTTATTGTTACAAAGTTAATGCAAAAAAAGGCATTCCCGTTACTTGACCTTCAATTCTTCTGATTTTTTTTAGAACGCAAGTAATCATCCATTGCAGCAGCTGCTTTTCTGCCATCGCCCATGGCCAAAATAACGGTTGCCCCGCCGCGAACAATGTCTCCTCCGGCATAAATGGCAGGAATAGACGTTTGCAGATGATCATCCACCACTAAAGTTCCCCATTTAGAAACGGATAAGCCGTTGATGGAAGAAGGAATCAACGGGTTTGGCGAAACACCGATACTGACAATCACCGCATCAACATCAATGGTTTCCACTGCGCCCGGTATTTCAACAGGACTTCTGCGTCCTGAAGCATCAGGTTCTCCTAACATCATCTTTTGCAAACGCATGCGTTTCACTCTTCCGCTTTCATCTCCTTCATATTCAATAGGATTATGCAAGGTCAAAAATTCAATACCTTCTTCTTTGGCATGTTTAATCTCTTCAATACGCGCGGGCATCTCCTGCTCAGACCGACGATAAACAATCATGGCACGCTGTGCACCAAGTCGCCTTGCCGTTCTGACAGCATCCATAGCGGTGTTGCCACCGCCAATGACGGCAACATGTTGACCTGTCAACACAGGCGTGTCGCCACCTCGCGATGCACCCATCAGATTGATACGTGTCAAATATTCATTGGAAGACATTACGCCAATCAAATTTTCACCGGGAATATTCATAAAACGTGGCAATCCGGCTCCACTACCCACAAAGAGTCCTTCATAGCCTTCATTTTTCAAATCCTCATACGAAATGGTTTTCCCAACTATGCAATTAGTGATCATTTCGACACCCATTTTTTTGATATTTTCAATCTCAACATCAATGACATCATTGGGAAGACGAAATGCCGGAATCCCGTATTTCAGTACACCGCCGATTTCGTGCAATGCTTCGAACACAGTCACCCGATAGCCTTTTTTAGCCATTTCACCGGCAAAAGAAAGACCGGCAGGACCTGATCCGACTACGGCGACTTTAATCCCATTGGAAGGCGCACAAACAGGCACCGACAGTTTTCCGCTGTGACGCTCATAATCTGCCGCAAAACGCTCCAGGTAACCAATTGCCACTGCTTCCTTGCCTAATTTCTGCGTATAAATGCACGAAGCCTCGCACTGTTTTTCTTGCGGACAAACCCGACCGCACACAGCAGGCAAAGCGCTCGTCCGTTTCAAAATGGAAGCCGCTTCCAATAGTTCATTATTTTCAATGCGTTTGATAAATCCGGGAATATCTATTCCAACGGGACATCCTGAAATACAGGTAGGATTGGGACAATCCAGACATCGTTTTGCCTCGAGGAGGGCTTCCTCAAGCGTTAAACCCATATTCACTTCTTCATTGTTGTGACTGCGAACTAAAGGATCGAGTTCGTGCATATGCACACGCGGGATCGATGTTCTTTCTTTGGTTGAAACAGACTTCCGCAATTGCTCACGCCATGCAGCGTTGCGGGATGAAACGGTTTGTTCAGACATAATCAAAATATATTCCGAAATTTAAAAGAAATGATGACAAGCTATCGCGATCCTGTTTGAGCTAAATATTCCTCCATCGCTTTTTGTTCCAAAGGCTTATAAGATCCAAGACGCATTTGCATTTCGTCAAAATCTACCTGATGTGCATCAAATTCAGGACCATCAATGCAAACAAATTTAGTTTTACCGCCAACGGTCACCCGACACGCACCACACATACCGGTTCCATCTACCATAATGGTATTCAATGAAGCCATCGTTGGCACATTGTATTTTTTGGTCAGCAAAGCAACATATTTCATCATGACAGCTGGTCCGACAGTAACACACATGTCCACTTTCTCACGCAACAACACCTCTTCAATGCCAACAGTAACAACTCCTTTTTTTCCATAACTGCCGTCATCGGTCATGATAATAACTTCATCGGAATTGGCACGCATTTGCTCTTCCAAGATAACCAAGTCCTTTGTTCTTGCTGCTAAAATGGTGATCACACGGTTTCCTGCATTTTTCATAGCTTCAACGATGGGCAATAAAGGCGCTACGCCCACTCCACCACCAGCACAAACAACGGTTCCGTATTTTTCAATGTGAGTTGCTTTCCCCAATGGTCCAACCAGATCGGTGATGTAATCACCTTCATTCAAAGCACACAATTTGGCGGATGAAACACCTACTCGCTGAACGACTAACGAAATCGAACCTTTTGTTATATCGGCTGCTGCAATAGTAAGCGGAATTCGCTCTCCTGATTCACCCACTTTCACTAAAACGAAATGACCTGCTTTTCGGGCGCGCGCAATCAATGGAGCTTCCACTTCAAAATAAACAACATTCGAAGAAAAAAACGCTTTCTTCAAAATTTTATTCATGGTTTGGTTGAATTGAATGTATATTTGATGATTGGTTTAATTTTTATCGCTAAAAATCCCTATTTGCGGACAAAATTACTATTTTTGCTCCATGTTGACAAACAAACCATTTTCTTGCTACATCTTCAAATGTTAAAATTAGCCGCAGAAATGTCATTATTTTGCATCAAAACATGTTGTAAAGCATAAAAAAAAGTTTTGTATCCTCCATAAAATGGACGAAATTTGCAACTGTTAAAACTACACAATCTTTTTTGCCTTAAAAAACTAATACCTATTAGCAACAAAAAAGCAGGCCTTTGAGAAAAGACCTGCTTTTTTAGTTTTTTTTTATTTATGGTAAAGTTTGAACTGAAGACCGAACTTCAACGAAACACTTACAGGATGCACTGTTCGGTAACTTTCCGGCTGGTCGCAAGGGATGTAATAAGCACCTCCGGTTTCCATGTAAATGAACAAAAATCGATACAAACGATAAGTAGCTCCAACATTAGCATCTAACGAAAATTGAAAACCATGAATGCCTGTGGAATAAGAATCTTGAAGGATAGCAGCATTCTGACTGTTGTAGTTATAAATTTTTTCAACCAAAGAAACGCCTTTCTCAATGCTGCCGCCGGAAGAAACATACAACGAAAACGAAGGTTGATTCACAAAAGAATAAGCGATTTTGATTGGAATTCCCAAATAATTTTGTTCAATTCGTCCTGTAGCACGATTGCTCAAGGTGGAAGTGACCTCTCCCGTGGTTACTAATTGCGTAAACGACAATCCGGTTTGCAAATCCCAACGTGAAAGTAAAGGTTGACTGAACGTCACACCCCATGATATTGGGAAAGCATATGTTTTTTTATCGATAAACGTAATCATTTGTGAGGAGGAAGATGCATGTTGAACGGGAGCTGCATTCCGATTCACCTGAGTCAAAAGTCTGTAATCTAAGGATGCCGGTTGCATCCATGCATTGGCGTTACTAAAATTGGTTGGAAGACCATTGTTGCCTTGTACATGCAATGCCAACCATCCCACTGATGAATGGTGCTTCGTTGTGTTAGTTGAATGGTTCTGATCTGCCAAACTCGGCAACTCAGGAAGATTTTCTAGATGTTGCATCTGAGCAGCGCTGTCCTGTTCGGAAGTTATTTTCTCCACAAATTGAGCGGCTAAAGCTTCAGACACACCATTCGTTATGTTCTCAACAAGTGCAATCGACGATGGAAACATTATTTTATTGGCATTCAATGGTTTATTTAAGTTCTGTTGTAACCCGACACATTTTTCTTGCAAAGTGGAAACTGATGAATGAAGGGCAGAACTGTTGAATGGTTCAGACACGACAGGCGTTGCATTGGCTAAGACGAGCTTCCCCTTTTTGATAGATTTCGAAGACAATAACACCTGATTCTGATGCTTAACCGCTATTTTCAAAGACGAAGGTGAGAGGGTAGATACCATAGGCTGTTGAACCTCGTGATGAAAAAACAAAGCAGAAAAGCCTCCGATCATCAGACTGATAAGGCACGCTGCCGCCAACCACCGAACAATCAAAGCACGGCGATGTCGTTCTTGTGCGACACGTCGTTTGGCAACAAACATTTCCCAATCCTCATCGGGCAAACGAACATCGTAATGCTCAAATTTTTGAGAAAACAATTGCCTCAAATACTGATCATCCCTATTAGCCATACAGCGTTCTAATTTTTTGTCTAAGCAATGTTTTTGCACGAGCAAACTGCGATCGGGAAGTACTTTCGGTTATGCCCAACATGGCAGCTATTTCTTTGTGACTATATCCTTCTACTGCATAAAGGTTAAAGACCGTTCGAAATCCTGTTGGCAATGAACCGATAATCTCTCTCAATTCATCAGCTGAAAGTCGTTCCATGATCGATTCATCTTCAGACTTCACATCGAAAAGATTTGAAAGGTCAGCATGTTCATTCATCACATCATTTCTTCGCAAATATTCGAGTGCCGTGGTAACAAAAACACGCCGCATCCACCCTTCAAAAGAACCTTCACCTTGAAACGATCGAATATACCTAAATACCTTGATAAAACCATCGTGCAAGAGATCACGTGCCGTTTCATAATCGTTGACATAACGATAACAAACACCCATCATTTTTTGAGCATACTGTTCATACAGATACTTTTGAGCTTCAACATTCTCCTGCTGACAGTCACGAATGAGTTGTGCTTCGTCGTGTACGATGTACATGCACTATTAATATAGATGATTTATCAATTCAAAACGTTGCATTAACAACAACGTCTTTTTCTGGTTCTGGTTAGTCCGACGGATATAATCCTTGATATTCAAATCATTCACTGGCTGCCGGCGCCTGCAGCAACTCCAAAATTTTGCTTGCGGCCATTTCTGATGCACCTCGTGCACCTAACATCTGACGAATGACATTGTAATCATTCAATATATTGGCACGAAATAGCTCATTTTCTGTTATTTGCCTCAATTCATCCACCAATCGCCGCGTGGTTACTTCCGCACCAATCAATTCAACAACTACCTGCTTTTGAGCAATAATATTGACCAATGAGATATACGGAATTTTAATGATCCACTTTTTCAACAAAGGAGTTAGACGAGCCGGTGTCAAATGATACACCACAACCTGAGGAACATTCAATAATGCGGTTTCAAGCGTGGCAGTTCCTGAAGTAACAATGGCGGCAAAAGCAACATTCAACAGATCGTACGTTTGATTGAACACCACATGAACATCTACATTTGGTTGCAAAAAAGCGTTATAAAATTCTTTATCAATGCCCGGCGCACCGGCAATCACAAATTGATATTGCGGATAATGAGCAACAACTGAAAGCATTAACGGCAAATTATCCCGTATCTCTTTTTGACGACTGCCTGCCAATAATGCCACAATCGGTCGATTATCGAAGGCATTGCTTTTCAAAAATGAAGCGGTCTTGACCGATGCGCTATCGGGATCAGGCACGGCATCCATTAAAGGATTTCCGACATAAAAGACATTAAAATAATCATGTTGTCGGTAAAACGCCACTTCAAACGGGAAAATTACCAAAACCGCATCAATATATCGTTTAATTTCTTTAATGCGAAAAGTCTTCCAAGCCCAAATTTTGGGTGAAATATAATAATAGACAGGCACATTGAAATTTTGTTTCACAAAACGGGCAATGCGCAAATTAAAGCTGGGATAATCGATAAGAATGATCACATCAGGATGGAAAAAGCGAATGGCTTCCCGAGTGATCGACATGTTTCGTAAAATAGTGCGTAAATGCAACAAGACAGGAATAAAACCCATGAAAGCCAAACGTTTGAGATGGATCAAAGGTTCTCCACCTTGGGCTTGCATTAAGTCACCTCCCAAGAAACGAAATTCGGCATCTGCATCGTTTGCTTTGATGGCGCGCATCAAATTGGATCCATGTAGATCGCCCGATGCTTCTCCGGCAATGATAAAGTATTTCATCGTTCCTCCGATTTGACAGGCTGTTAGAGGAGATGAGCGTCAACTATCTCTTTTTCTTTGCATTAGCACTTTGCTGCATTTGTTCACGTTGCATCTTCTCTAACCGATCCAAAAATCCGCTTTTTTTCTTTAATGGTTTTTTCTTGTTGGCTTCAAGTTGAGCTAACAACTTTTCCTCATCCACAAAATAGCGAATGGTATAGGTTTGAATAATGGTGATGAGCGTTGACAAGAAATAATAATAGCTTAAACCGGAGGCATAATCATTGAACCAGACCCACATTAAAATAGGAGTAAAGTACATCAATAAATTCATTCCCGGGATTTGCTGACTGCTTTGCATCTGCTGCGACATGTTAATTTTAGTATAGATAAAACTAACAATAGTCATCAACAAACAGAATAAACTAATGTGATTCCCAAAATATTGCGTGATGAAAGGAATATTGGCATGCCATGAAATAATGGCATCGTAAGAAGACAAATCCTTAGCCCACAAAAAAGCCTGATGCCTCAACTCAATAGATGACGGAAAGAAATCAAACATAGCAATCAAAATAGGCAATTGCAAAAGCATGGGCAAACAGCCGCTCATAGGACTAACACCCACCTTTTTGTAAAGATCCATGGTGGCTTTTTGACGTTCCAATGCTTTTTCGGCAGGAATTTTAGCATTGATGGCATCTATCTGCGGCTTCAACACACGCATTTTTGCCGACGACACATATGATTTGTAAGTCAATGGGAACAATACTAATTTAATGACAATGGTCATCAATAAAATAATGATTCCGTAACTGGAAATGAAACCACCAAAAAAGTTGAACATCGGAATAATGGCGTACTTATTGACCCATCCGAAAATTCCCCAACCCAACGGAATCAGCTTAGTAAGATGCAATTTCTGATCACTTGAAATATGTTTGTCATAGGAAGATAACAAAGGATATTTATTGGGCCCAAAGAAGAAACGAAATCCGGGTCCATCAGGATTCTTGGGATTATAGTTAACGAACAAATCCGACTTACACGACATGATGTAAGGCACATTCGGATCTTCTTGTGCTTTACTTTCCAAGGTGGCTGAAAAGAAAAATTGATCAGCGATCAGTACCGAACTAAAAAATTGATCTTTAAAAGCTACCCACTGAATCTGATTTGGTGGAGTTTTTGTTTGATCGCCCGAAGGACTTAAATTATTGACATCAGCGCCAACAAATTTATAATAAAGACCGGCATAACGGGATTCAAATTTACGACCATGCTCCTGTTGTCTGATTTTAGAATTCCAATTCAGTTCAAGTCGATCTGTATTTTGCGCCAACACACTGTTCATGTTGTGATTTTCCAATTTCCATCCCACCATGTAATCGTTTGGCTTCAGAGTGTACACATAATCGAGATAGGCTCCATTGTCAGCACGAAGTCGCATGGTAAACGACATCGGTTTTGTAACCATCACAGCATGAAGGCTGTCAAATCCAACCGGTTGAAAGTAAAGATCCTGAGTGCTCAACACGCGATTGTTATTCGTAGCCAATGTAAATCCCATCGAGCTCTCTTTTTCATCAAAGAGCACAACCGGCAATGAATCATAAGAGTGATAATTTTTTAAAATAGCTGAAACAATGCGGCCTCCTTTATTGCTGATGATTATTTTAATTACATTATTTTCAATGGTATATAAATGTTCACGACCTTCTGCCGAAGGAGCAAAAGGACCAAATTTTGAACTGTTCAGCGAAGTATCAGCTGCAGATGCCTGCAACGAATCTGTCTTGGCTAAAGAAGCGCTATCGGGCATAACATTTTTCTGAGCTCCGGTCGATTGCAATGCAGCAATAGAATCATTTATCTGTTTTTGTCGTGCCAATTGACTCTCCGAAGGACGATTGAACAACGAAAAACCGATTAAAATCAAAGCAATGAAGACAAAACCTAATACTGTATTTTTATCCATAGAAATGTATGTGTTGCAAAATAAATAAGAACCAAAGAATCCTTTATTTTGGTTGAATGGCAGCTTTTATAAAATGAACAAACAGAGGATGTGGATTGACCACTGTGCTGCTGTATTCCGGATGAAATTGAGTTCCCACAAACCATCGATGTTTGGGCAGTTCAATGATTTCAACCAACCCCGAATCAGGATTCATTCCGCTACATATCAAACCGGCATTTTCATATTGCTCTCGATAATCGTTGTTAAATTCATACCGATGACGATGCCGTTCTTCAATCCGCTCTTGACCATAAATTTTATAAACCATCGAATCAGGCTTCAATTGACAAGCATAAGCGCCTAAACGCATGGTGCCTCCCATGTCCAAAACGCTTTTTTGTTCCTCCATCATATCAATCACGTTATGGCGTGTATTCAGATCAAATTCCGTTGAATTGGCATCTTTGAAACCCAACACATTTCGACCATATTCAATCACCATGCATTGCATGCCAAGACAAATGCCTAAACAAGGAATATTGTTTTCGCGTGCATATCGGATGGCTTCAATTTTCCCTTCAATACCGCGATTCCCAAAACCCGGTGCGATGACGATGCCGTCCAGATCGCCAAGTTCCTCGATCAAATTTTCGTTGTCCAATTTTTCGGAATGAATCATTTTCAAATCCAACTTCCGATCATTATAAGCAGAAGCATGCAGCAATGATTCAGTGATCGATTTGTAAGCATCCGGAAGCTCAACATATTTTCCTACCAGACCAATATGAATTTTTTGTTTGGCATTTTTCATTTTTGTGACAAACCCTTTCCAACGGGTCAGATCAGCCTTTGTGTTTGTCTCAGGATAACCTAATTTGCGCAGCACAATACGATCCAATCCCTCTTCTTCCATTTTTAGTGGCACTTCGTAAATAACCGGCACGTCAATGGATTGAATCACAGCATCAGGCTCAACATTACAAAACAAGGCAACTTTGTGACGAACATCCTTACTCAAGTCATGTTCCGTTCGTAGAACCAACACATCAGGTTGAACACCGGCCTGTTGTAATTCTTTGACGGAGTGCTGTGTAGGTTTTGTTTTTAATTCTTTGGCAGCTGCAATAAAAGGCACATAAGTCAAATGAATGGATAAACAATTTTTGCCAAGCTCCCATTTCATCTGCCGAACACTTTCAATAAACGGCAACGACTCAATGTCGCCCACAGTTCCGCCAATCTCCGTAATCACCACATCGTAGTCGCCGGTATTGCCTAATTTTTTGATATGCGCAATAATTTCATCCGTAATGTGCGGAATTACTTGGACTGTTTTTCCCAAATAATCACCATGCCGTTCTTTATTGATCACATTTTGATAAATAAATCCCGTCGTGATGTTATTGGTGCGATGCATCCGTTCGTTTAAAAATCGTTCATAGTGTCCCAGATCAAGATCAGCTTCGTATCCGTCAACTGTCACATAACATTCCCCATGTTCATAAGGATTTAATGTTCCGGGGTCAATGTTGATATAAGGATCAATTTTTTGGTTGGTCACTTTGAATCCTCTTGCCTGAAGAAGTTTTCCCAACGAAGCGGCAATAATGCCTTTTCCCAATGACGATACGACCCCGCCTGTGACAAAAATATATTTGGCTTCTTTCATCGTAAATTATGACTTCTTAATATGGACACCTTGATTTGGAACGACTCATAAATAAACAACACCACCCAATCACCTCATCACGATGAAACCGTCAATGAAGTTTTCGAGAGTGTGGATTGCTGAATGATTTTGGCATCAATCATCTTTTTGTAGTGTCCATTATTTAAAACGAACAACAGGATACCCTTCTTTTTTCAACGTCACAAAATTACTAACTTTTTGTCAACAAAGGGACTTTTAAAAAAATAAAAGTGCCTATTTTTTTATAAACCAATGATTATCTGTTCATTTTATGAAGAACGCAGCCATTGCATGACCGTGTCACATTGCCTTTGTAACGGCAGTTGAGCATCGAGCCAATGGATAGAAAATCCACGCCGTTCCATTCCTCTGAACCACGTCATTTGTCTTTTGGCAAATTGATGAATGGCTTGTTCCAACTGTCGGACCATTGCGTCGTAAGTTAATTGGCCGGTGAGATACAAAGTAACAAATTTATATTCTAATCCATAATATATCAACGCATCAGGAGCCAACCCACTTTGAAGCAATTGTTGAACCTCATCAATCAATCCATTGTCAAGTCGATCGTACAATCTTTTGGTAATTCTTGCCCTGCGTTCATCGCGATTCAGAAACAGCCCGATAATGAACGGATGGATTGCCGGATAGTCAGCTTTTTCTTTCGGAGGATGATGCCGATAGAAATCAGCAATTTCGATGGCACGAACAGCTCGTTTGACGGTATCCACATCAGTCTTGTTATGCAGGGTGATGTATTGTTCAAGGATTTGCTTCAGTTCATCCAATGATTTTCCCGACAATTGGGTTCGCAATGCCTCATTTGCAGGCACTTCGTCCATACGATACCCTTTCAATGCCGCCTCAAGATACAAACCACTGCCGCCACAAAGGATGGGCTTTTTTTTTCGTTCCATGATGTGTTGAAAAGCGTTCAGAAAATCCCGTTGATATTCAAAAACATTATATTGATAGCCGGCGTCTGCCACATCAATCAGATGATATGAAACAGGAGGATCAACTCGTTGATATTCATCTAAATCTTTGCCGGTTCCGATGTTCATGTTTCGATAGACCTGACGTGAATCGGCGCTGATGATTTCACCTCCGAGTTGATGTGCAAGTTGAACCGCCAGACGAGTCTTTCCACATGCCGTGGGGCCCAAAACAGTCAAAAGATGATACTCCGCCATTCCGGTGCAATTACAGGTATGGATTTTCTGCTTTTTCCTGACCAATCGTCGTAACAATACCATGTCCGGAATAAACCTTTGTTTCATCGGGCAACACCAGCAATCGATGTTGAATGCCATGAATGAGCTGTTCAAAATTCCCTTTCGGTAAATCAGTACGTCCGATACTGCCACGGAAAAGCACATCGCCGACAAAGATGATTTGATCGTCACGCGAATAAAAACAAATACTTCCTGGAGAATGTCCTGGCACATGAATTACCTCAAATGAACTGTTTCCGAACGCAACATGATCACAATCTTCAAGGTAACTGCCGATGGGTTGAACCTTTTCGTTAAAAGGAACACCAAATAGTGCTGCTTGCGCATGCAGTTGACTTAAAAGAAACTCATCCTCACGATGAGCTTCGGGAGCAAGATGATAAGTTTGATATAAAAAACCATTTCCAAAAACATGATCAAGATGCAGGTGCGTGTTGAGCACATGTTCTAATTTTAAATGATGCTTTTCAATGGTTTGTTGCAATCGATTTCGTTCAACATCGGTCAAACAACCGGCATCAATCACAACACAAGCAGCGGTGTCGTCATAAACAAGATAGGTATTCTCCATGAATGGATTACAAACAAACGTTTCAATGTGCATAAGTATATCAAATGATGGCAATGGGTGTAAAACTATTAATAAAGCATTGAATAAAAGACATTAAGGCTTTTGTTGTGCTTTGAATGAAGAAACAATGGTCGGCAACAATCGGTTTTGATAAAATTGAAGATAGGAAGAGAGCGTTTGGCCGGCCAATATTTTTTTCCAGTTATCGTCAGTAATGATCCATAAATGTACATTTTCTTTTGACAAATAAGCAGTTAGCGTGGAATCCTCATCCAATCGTTGAAGATAATAATAAGCATCATCAAAACTATTAAAATCAGAAATAATTAAAGCATGTTGTTGAACACCAAGTCGATATGGTTGTAAATCAAAATCGTGAAGAACAAAATGAGTAAAATTAAAAGCAGCCATTTTGTAGATCAATTCATTCACATTGATGGTATCGGATGGAATATCCATCAACAACAACACACGTCCGTTATCGGTCATTGAAAACGATTCACGCATGGTGTCTGCCGAAATGATGGCCGGCGAAGCCAAAGTAGCATCAAAGGAACTGCGAATGGATCCTCCCAATGGGACGTGTTTGCCTTGTTCCAACAATGCCATTAAATTTTTTGCGATAGTAATCACATCACTTTCTGGATATTGAGAAACAATATGCTGAAGCTCGTTTTTCATTCCGTCTTCGTTCCCCGTTCTACCTAAACTGATGGCATTCAACAAATCAAACTTCGGCATTAAAGAAGAATAAGGAAATTGCTGCTTTGCCTGACGTATATTTTTCATGGCTTCTTCATAATTCCCATTAATAAAAGCCTCAAATGTTTTGTGATACAAAGAATCTTGAGCAGCCGTTTCCTGCACCTTTTTGAGCGCAAAAAGAGGGCTTTTCAATTGCATAGCATATTTTGAGTCCGGAAAATGAGCCATGATATAACTCTTCAATTCTTCTGCTTTGACTGAATCATTTTGTTGAACATAAAGCAAATAAAGAGCGTAATAACCATCCAGCCATTGGCTATCACCAGGGAAACGGTTGCCCAGTATTTCGAGTGTTTCAATAGCCTTGCTCAAATCGGACAATTTGGTTTCATAAATGAATGCCATTTGCAACAAATCATTTCCAATCCGTTGATTTGATGCGTTGATTGCTTCAGCGGTTAAGGGCAATTGAGCCAGATATGTTGACACAGATTCCGACAGACTATCGCCTTTTGATGTGGAAGCCAACCCTGAAGATGACTGAGCAGAAGTGTCGGCAGCAAGAATAGATGCCTGCGAAGAAATGCGCCAATTATCTGCTAATTGACGAGTTCCCCATCTCGATCGGAATTGCGCTTTACCAGCCTCCACGGCGATGGGATTGTAAAAATACCAGCTTCGATTTGCATTGTAGGATGAGGGAACGGTTGGCGCTCCTCCGTCTTGCAAAAAACCACTTTGAGCCGCTGCAATTTCAGCTTGCCGTTGTTCGAGTGCGGCAGCCTTGGCTTCTTTTGCAGCTTCATCCTTTTTGGCTGCTATGATTTTTGAAATGATTTTGATGCGTTGAGCTTCGGGAAGCAAAGCCAAATGTTGTAAACTATCCTGCAAGATCATATCAGCATGATAGGAAGCCAATTCGTTCAAAACAGTCGATCGATCAATCACTTGTTGAAAATCATTTTCACCTTGTTTAATTCGTTTGGCAGCTTCCGCATAATAAGGCTGCGCCTCAATATACCGTTTTTTGTTAAAATAAAGATCAGCTAATTTTATGTAAGGCAATGCATTGTCCGGTGATTCAGGCGAAAGATGACGAATCGCCTGTTTATACGCCAAAATCGCATTGTCAGTCTGATTATCTGCAAGATATACATTACCTAACGCTACTTCAATCTGATCTAAATAGTCCTTGTTCTTAGGCGATCGCTCCATGGCTTTTAACGCTTTAATCATTTTCTCCCTTTGACTTGGATCTGCTGACTGGGCTCGCAACAAACGTGCGGCGAACTCCATCTTATAGGGCGGATTGGAATGAATAACATTTGAAAATGCCTGATAAGCAGTCGAATAATCATTTAATCTCAATGATATCTGACCCAGAAGAAATAAAAAACGTTGCTTCAAAAAGCCATTGTCGGCATGTTGAATCGCAATTTTCAAAAAAGGAACGGCTTCTTTGAGTTGATTTCTTCGGATCATCAAATCGGCAGTAGCGGCAGCCAAATCTCCATTAATCTTGCCGTCATTTTCATTAGGTGAGACCCGATTTAATGCATCTTCTGCCTGATAATAGGCATTCATTTCGGTGTAGCATCGTGCCAACCCAATCTCAGCTCGATCTTTGACAGATATGTTCTTCCCAAAATGATCAATAATGTAGGTGTATGTGCCGATTGCTCCCGTAAAATCAGCTTTGTAGAATTCGGCATCTGCCAACAAGAGCCATGATTGAATGACCATTGGATTGAACTCGGATTGATTCAAAAAATCAAGATAGGACTGATCTTTTAATTTATTGTAATTGCGCTCGGGCTTAACCTTGATGCTGTGATTTTTAATGGCTTTTCTGCATTCTTCAATGGTGTTATCCATGCTTGAAACTCCTGCCCGTGCATTTTCATGAACACTGATAGGAAACATGGGAATCAAATGATCATAGCGGTCTTGCTGGGCTTTGTCAATTTGATCTAACCCGCTCAAAAAACTTTGATACGCATTGAAATAGATGTTATAGCGAGTAGCAAAAGCATTGGCATTACGGGTCAACCATGTATTTTTCGAAGTGGTGCAACCGGCCAACAGAAGAGCTGACACCGTCATCATAACCATTGATTTGAAAAGCAGCCTCATAGATTTTCTTTAGACCACAAATGTACAAAAAAACAGCTTCATAAAGCTTGTCCAAAGCAGAAAAGCTCAGAAAGTCTTTTTTGTAAAATGAAAGCAAGAACATCAAAGCATTGAAGGGAACCCAATGTACAATCGGTTCAATAAAAAATAAAGGCTGCAAGCACTATTTTCAAAATAGAAGCTGATCAACGTTCAATCAAACGGAAAAAAGAAGAAGAAAAATGAATTTAAAATTTCCAACCAAGCATCAATTGAAATACACTGTTTAAATTATGCTTATTAGAAGAGAGATCATTGAGAAGAGTTCCTCGCTTATCCACGCCAAAAACACCCATAAAATAACGAGCTTGTACCATGAGCCCTTTGTTAAATTCATAACCCAAGCCGACGGCCAAATCAAAATCGAGTGGATTGATGTCAGAAATAGATTGAATAGGATAAGGATTGCCATCACTGTCAACAGCATTCCCATTAGCGTTAAGGCAAAAAGCCAACTGAGGACCTAATTGAAAATTAAATCGATCGGTTACAAACATTTTCACCATCAAAGGGATATTCAAATAGTTGATCCTTACAAATTGGTTCCCATCATACGCTCCCTGCATGGAATAATCAATCTCAGGTTCAAAGCCAACAGTCCGATTGAACCGATAATCGGAAAACAATCCAAAAACCATTCCATTGCGCGGCGATATGGTTCCATGGGTGTTCGTCAACGTCGCAGTGCTCACACCAATGATTGGGCCCCAAGCGTAATGATTCTTATTTTGTGCCACAGCCGACAAAACAAAACAAGAAACAACAAAAGAGAAAAAGATTTTTCGTAACATGGCATTTACAAATTGGGTCAAAAAAAAAATAAGGGAATAAAAACGGAACCATTTTCAGCATGATCCAATGCAAAGATACGATGAATTTTTACATTTTAAGACGCTGAAGCAGCATGTTTTTGAATTTTAGGTTGCTCAATGCCAATCAGCTTCAGCGTGACAACCAGCGGCGAATAAGGCGGAATTAAATGTCGATCACCCAGCACACTGTAAGCTAAATTCGAAGGCATGATGACAAGACTTTCTCCGCCCGGCTTCATCGTCATCAATCCCAATTCGATACCACGAATCATGGTGGTATGTCCTACTCTCAAACGACTGATTTGATTAGCATTAAAGTTTGAATAACAAAGAGTTCCGTCCAACAAGGACATAGCATATTGATAGGTGACCAGATCATTATTTTTTGGCGTAGCTCCCTCACCTTCTTTGATCACGGAATACCAAAAGCCATAAGGAGATTTGACGGTTGTCAAATGATGTTGACGAATATAAGCTTCAATCTGATCATTTTCGGTATGAACAATCGCCTTATTCAGAACAATCAACTTTTCATTTTCATCATCGGGAGGAACTTTGTTGGAAGGGATTTGCGGCGATTGACTGCAAGCAGAAAACAAATATAACAATCCCGACAAAAGCCCTGCAAGAAGCAATGAGCGTTGACGAAAAATACCATTGAGCTTCATTATTCACCAATTATTTTTACTAATACCCGTTTGTTACGCATTCCGTCAAATTCACCGTAAAAAATTTGCTCCCATGGACCAAAATCCAATTTACCATTGGTAATGGCAACCACCACTTCGCGTCCCATGATAGTGCGTTTCAAATGAGCATCGGCATTGTCTTCGCCATTGTTGTGATGATACTGATGGTAAGGCTTTTCAGGAGCCAATTTTTCGAGCCAAACTTCAAAATCGTGATGTAGCCCGCTCTCATCATCATTGATAAACACACTTGCCGTGATATGCATGGCATTGCACAATAAAATGCCTTCCTGTATGCCACTTTCTCTGACACACGATTCAATTTCAGGCGTGATATTGATCAAGCTTCGACGCTGCGTCGTCTTAAACCATAATTCTTTTCGATAGCTCTTCATATCATTATCCATTGAAAATATCCAATATGTTCATTTTTAGTTCTTCAAAAAAAAAGATTGCCACAAAATTATCGCAATGAAAAATGGCTGAAAATTCGACAGTCGATCATGAAAGCATTGAAACCATCATCGATTCAACAGATTCATAATAATTTTGTACAAATAATAGCCCACAGCCGCAACGAGAATAACAACTACAACCATATCGATATAATGGCTGTATGACATCACCGTGACCCAATGTTGTTTCAACTTGTAGCCCAGATAAGTCAAAAAAGAATTCCACAACCCCGCTCCCAACACCGTGTAAATAGAAAATTTCAACAAATTCATCTTGGCTGCTCCTGCAGGAATGCTTATAAAATGGCGAACTACGGGAATAAACCGTGAAAAGAAAATGGTTGATTGTCCTCGTGTATTAAAAAATCGATGAGACATCTGAAGATGACTTTCTTTCAACAAGAAAAAACGGCCGAACTTTTTAACAAAAGGTTCACCGCCATAAAAACCAATGACATACGAAATGAGAGATCCGGTCAAACTGCCGGCCGTAGCAAAAAGAATGATATTTACCCATGTAAGTTGATGTGTTTCCACTAAAAAACCGGCGAATGGCATGACTGCCTCACTGGGTACAGGTAAAAACAAACTTTCAAGCATCATCAGAAAAAAAATGCCGGGATAAGCACTAAAACTAATAATCGAAACAGCCGTTGACGCAATCCATTCTGTAATTCCCATATCAATGATTTATAAGTTGTTACAATAAAAACAAAAAAAACCACAAAACGCTTGTATGTGGTCTGCATTCCCAATCAATGGATTAACATCATCAACCATTCAAACCCAACAATGCTTCTGCATCGGGACAAATCTCTAAAAACATGACGGTTGATTCAGAATTAGTGGCAAGAGCCTTTTCAAGAAAAGTTTTAGCCATGGTCATATCTCCTGTTTTACAATAAGCCACCGCCAAAAGCAAGTCAATGTTTTCCAATGAATAATCTACATCTTGGTTATATGCTTCCAGATAAGATTCAAGAGCCTTATCATATTGATTTTTTTCCAAAAACAAATTTCCTAATGACTGCCACGTTTCCGGCTGATATGCATCCAATTTTAAAGCATGTTGATACGCTTCAATGGCTTGCGCTGAATCATTTCGATTGATGCATGACTCTGCAATGTAAACCCAAGCTTCTGCATTCTCAGGATCGAGCTCCAACACTTTTTGCAGATGTTGATAAGCGGCATCATATTGTTCTGTTTCTAATTCACAGATTCCCAATCCAATCCAACCTTCAATATTCTGATCATTGATCTCCAATGCCTTAGCATAATAAGATGCGGCTTGATCAAATTCTTCGAGCTTTTCGTGACATTGTCCCATAAAGACCAACAACAAATCTTCAAAATCTATCAACGATTGACAGCGATGATAACAGACAAGCGCTTCAGAAAATCGATTTAAGTGAAATAACGAATTGCCTTTCTGAAGCCAACCTCCGGTATCTTCTTCGTCGATCACCGTGACAAAATCGAAAGCATCCACCGCTTTTTCAAACATAGCCAAGTTGAAATAAATCAATCCAAGATCGTACCATGCTTCGGAAGAATAAGGATCAACGGCAATAATACGTTGATACATCTCAATGGACTGATCATATTGAAGCAACTGTTCATGACAGAAGGCGGCCTCTTGCAAAAGATCTTCATTTTCAGGATCTTTCTCCAATCCAATCTTTAAATAATGCAAAGCATCAGAAAATTCATTATTGGCAATGTAAATGTACGCAATATCAAGGGAGGTACTTTCAATTTCAACACCGGGCAGAGAAAGCAGCCGTTCAAAAACCAATGTGGCTTCTTTGGAACGATGCAGACGCACCAATGCATCTCCTTTCAACAGCAATGAATCAGCATCATTGGGCAACGCATTTCGTTCCAAGATTTGATAAGCTTTGCGAATATCACCTGATTCCAAATAAACTTTTGCGCGTTTGGTTTGTAAGGAAGTATTATTGGGATGAAGTTTTAAGCCTAAATCAATCACATTGAATGACTCTTTGGTTTTGCCGCAACTTAAATAATAGTCGGCAATGACTTCAACCTCATCCACGTCAAAATAAGGCACATTTCGATCATGCACCGATTGTTCATAACGACGCACTATTTCAGCTGATTCGTCATCAAATATAAAATCGTCATCCAATTCGTCCATAGATAGTTTGATCTCTAATTGGTTGCAAAGTTACGCTAAATAGACAAAAATGAGGTGATTTCTTTACTAAAAGTTATTAACATCATCTTTTGCCATTGAGGCTGGTGACAAACTCATGTTTTTTTTCGGCACATCACTATTTTTTAATTACTTTTGTCTTGAATTACAAAAGAACAGCAGCTTCAGGGAAAACAATCATCCAATATGCATTTGTGACAAAAAAAGTGGGAATCAACGCGTTGATCGAAGATCTTCATTTTTCCGAAAACATGCTTTAAACGACATTGCAATGGCATTTAAAAGGTGTTGCAAAGACCTTGCAAAAAACATGACACGCTGATTTGACAAATAACCTATGGATACGTTACGACAACTCTTTTACACTTACACCGGCCAACAACCGCTTGAAATAATAGAACTTCCATCATCGGGCAGCAATCGACGTTATTTCCGACTTACCAATGGACTCATTCATTTAGTAGGTGTTTACGGCGCTTCCGTAGAAGAAAACAAAGCTTTTTGGTCTATTGATGAACACTTTGTCCAAAAAGGATTGCCTGTCCCAAAAGTCTTGATTCATTCCGACGATTTTTTATACTATCTACAAGAAGACTTGGGAGATACACTGCTTTTTCATGCCATCGCTTCGGGTCGAAATTGCGGACAATTCAACGATGAAGAGAAAAGCCTCTTAAAAAAAACGATTCGGCTCTTGCCTGCCTTTCAGATCATCGGAAGTGAAGGACTTGATTACTCGATTTGCTATCCTCAGGAAGCTTTTGACAAACGAATGATTCTGTGGGATTTAAATTATTTCAAATATTGCTTTCTGAAAGCCACCGGTCTGGAATTTCATGAAAACGAATTGGAAGATGATTTTGAACGTTTTTCGTCTGTATTGTTGGAAGATACCTCAAACACGTTCCTTTATCGTGATTTTCAATCACGCAATGTGATGATTGTGAATAATGAACCATATTTCATTGATTTTCAAGGAGGCAGAAAAGGGCCAATTTATTATGACGTAGCATCGTTCCTTTGGCAGGCGCGGGCACAATATTCGGATGAATTGCGGGAAGAATTACTGCAAGAATATCTTCAGTCACTTGCCACCTACATGCCTGTTGATGAAATTGCCTTTCGCCGTCAACTTCAACATTTTATCATTTTCAGAACATTACAAGTTCTCGGCGCTTATGGATTTAGAGGATACTTTGAGAAAAAACCCCATTTTCTTCAAAGTGTACCTTATGCCGTGGATAACTTACGCCGTGTGTTGCCTGAAAAATCATGTGAATACCCCTATTTATGCGACGTATTGCACCAGTTGACTCAAATGAAACAATATGCCGACATCAACTGGCCTCACAAATTAGAAGTCCGCATTTACAGTTTTGCTTACAAAAAAGGCATTCCGGATGACCCTTCGGGGAATGGTGGCGGCTATGTATTTGATTGCCGAAGCATCAACAACCCAGGCAAATATGAACATTTCAAGCATTTTACGGGTTTGGATCCGGAAGTCATTCAATTTTTAGAAGAAGATGGCGGAATTCTCTCTTTTTTAGAACACGTGTATGCATTGGCCGATGTCCACGTACAACGATACATTGAACGAAAATTTTCTCATCTCATGTTTGCTTTCGGATGCACGGGCGGTCAACATCGTTCTGTCTATTCTGCTCAACATTTGGCCGAACACATTGCAAAAAAATTTGACGTACGCGTCACTCTTTTTCACCGAGAATTAAACATTGAAAAAACGTTTTAATCATGAAAGCCATGATTGTTGCAGCAGGGTTGGGCACCCGTTTGCAACCGCTAACCAATGAATTACCCAAAGCGTTGGTACTTCTTAACGGCAAACCGTTGTTGCAACGAATTTGCGAAAAACTGATCAATTCGGGATTCAATGAGATCATTATTAATGTGCATCATTTTGCTGATCAGATCATTCAATTTGTTCATCAACACAATGATTTCAATATTCGCATCGCATTCTCCGACGAAAGAGATCAGCTGCTCGACACCGGCGGAGCCATCAAAAAAGCAGCCTGGTTTTTCGACGATCAACGTCCTTTTTTAATTCACAATGTGGATGTCATTTCAGATATCAATCTGAACACCTTGTATCACCAGCAATTACAACGTCAAGCCGATGCTCTGTTATTAGTCAACAAACGCCCCACTCAACGCCATCTCTGGTTCGATGAATCGGGTCAATTGAAAGCATGGAGCAATGAGACTACCCAAGCCTTTAAATCACCCTTTGCGGATGTGGACTTAACACGGTGTCATCCTCAAGCATTTGCCGGAATTCACATCATGTCACCTTCGCTGCTGCATGCGATGAATCAATGGGAAACGCCTTTTTCCATCATCGATTTTTATCTTTCAATGGCAAAAAATCAACGCATTTTAGGTTACGAAGCTGACGACATGACGTGGTTTGACGTGGGAACTGTTGCCAAATTGAAAACAGCCGAAGCTTGGATCACAACACAACCAACAGAAACAAATCCATGAAACGAACCATAAAACAGCTTATGTTCAAGCAAATATTTATTAACGAGTTCCAACCATCCTTAGTATTAAGAAATAAATTAAACGAATGAAACATATCATTCTTTTCCCCGGATCGTTTAATCCAATTCACGCCGGACATCTGATGCTGGCGAACTTCATAGCTTCATTCATCGATTGCGACGAAGTATGGCTCATGGTCAGTCCTCACAATCCGCTAAAAGAAGAATCGACCCTCGCCGATGCTGCATTGCGTTTACGATGGGTAACACTGGCATTGGGAAATCATCCGAAAATAAAAGCTTCGGACTATGAATTTTCATTACCGCAACCCACTTATACTTATTTTACCCTTCAATCACTGCAGAAAGATTATCCCGATGCGCGTTTTTCATTGCTCATCGGAGCAGACAATTGGTTAGTATTTAACAAATGGAGAGATTTTGACAAGATCATTGAACAAGGGTCAATCCTCATTTACCCGCGTCCCAATGCACCGATTGATGAAGAAATGCTGCCAACACACGTCACACTCGTTCAAGCTCCGATCATCGAAATTTCTTCTTCCATGATTCGAAAAGCACTGCGTGAAGATATTGATGTGCAATTTTTCTTACCTTCCGCTGTTTATGACGAAATAAAAGCCTATTTTCGGAAGAGTTGATCAACATGCTTGTTAATGACTCCGACTAAAAGAGCTCCACTGATCTGTTGCTGTTAACGAATATTGATTCCCAGTCCAACAGAAGCGGCGGCATATTGTTGCATCGTATATTGAGCATGCAAAGCAAAAATCCATAAAAATTTCAAACGGAAACCAACCGTCAGTCCGGGATTAAACGACGAATAATGCAAAGGAATCGGATTTGTTAATGCGTTCACGTCATATTTGTTATTACTACTCAAATTGCCCAACACAGGATAACTTCCGGTAAAATTAAAATCGAACTGACTGCTCGTCACACCGAATCCGACGTATGGAGTGAAAAACAACAATTTTTTCGACACAATAATATTGGCCATCAATGAATTAGCCGAAACTCTCATGCCCTGATGCATAAAGACAGACAGATCGGAAGGTTCATTGATCATGTTTGGATCATTCACCAGATCGTTCGGCATAATGGGATTATCAAACAAATAATTGAAATGAACATGCGTATAACCTACCATGACAGCAGCATCAAAAGGAAGCAACTTTAGACCGGGAATCCATTGTTTAAAGTTATGTTTCAATCCAATACCCCATAAACCTACCTCATACTTATCCGTTTGAATAGTAGGCACAAAACGAAATGAGAGGTCGTTGCCTTTGGGTAATCCCAGCGTCAATTGTGCATTCACACCCGGAATCACAGGAGTAACTCCGGAAGGTGTCCTGAAATCAACAATCGTTTGCCCATTGGGAGCGGTCATTTTTAATTCAACCCCGTCGCCTTTGCCACCAAAAGTAGGCGCCGTGGTTTGTCCATTTACCACTTGCAATGAAGTTAGTCCTGCCAAACTAAAATTTTTATCCGATGACGGAACCAGCAATCCTGTAGCTCCAACTGTAATATCGAAACCCCACGGCTTGTGAGTGGCAGCTGTGTTATACCAATTCGTTCCCAAGCCGTCAGCAATTCCGTAGCCAATTGGTTTTATGTAGCCTTGCGTTAATGTCTGAAGATCGTTAACACCGGCTTTAAATAAATTAGCAAGATCACTTTGAGCATTGACCCTTAAAGGCATCAACATCACCCAAACAGCAAAAAAAAGTAATAATTTTTTCATAAATCAATCTTTTTAATGAGTAAATGTTTGAAACAAAAAAACCACAAGAACCTGAACAAATGATATTTAAACAAATAAACCATCCAAACGTGTTCCCCTATTTGTAAGTGCCAATTAATAAGTAAAGATAATATCTATTTTAAAAAGTCAATACACAAAAATGGTTAATGAAATCTTGAAAGCAATCCAATCGGCATTTCAGGCAAGCTTTGCCATAAAGCGATCAGAATCCACCACAAAGCGGTCATGAGTTCCTGACCCGATCAAAGTCTGAGCCGCATCGAATGCCTTCACTTCAAAGCTGATACGTCGGCCGTCGATCGCTGTCACGGTGGCTTGACAAACCACCACTGCATGAAGTGAAGATGCTTTCAGATGATGAAAGGAAACAGCAATACCAACAGTCGTTTCGTTTTTGGAAAGGCAAGAGCTGACACTCTCCATGGCTGTAAATTCCAACCATGCGATCAATGAAGGCGTTGACAAGACAGGCAGCAAGCCTGAACCAATATGATTGGCTAAATGAGATTCCGTTACCTTAAACTGAACCTGATGCGTCGTGCCGATTGTAAGGCCGGATAGCTCCATAAACGTTAAAATTCTGACGTGAAATGGAAACGAATGTGTTTAAAATCTTGTTGAGCCATTTGCAAAATGTAGGACGAATCAGCCAAAAAAACATCACGTCCTTCTCGATCCAATGCCATGTATTGAAATTTTCGTTTCTTGAAGTTTTCCAGTTCTTCCTGATCGTCGCTTTCAATCCAACAAGCTTTATAGAGCGAAATAGGCTCCCATTTTGATTGGGCGCCATATTCATGCAACAATCGGTATTGAATGACCTCAAACTGAAGCTGTCCTACTGTTCCAATAATTTTTCGACCACTGTTTTGATGAATAAACAGCTGTGCTACCCCTTCATCCATTAATTGGTCAATGCCTTTATTCAATTGTTTGGCTTTCATTGGATCGGCATTTTCAATGTACTTGAACATTTCGGGCGAGAAACTGGGCAATCCTTTAAAATGAATCTCTTCGCCCGCAGTGAGACTGTCGCCTATCTTAAAATTGCCGGTGTCAGGCAATCCTATTATATCACCGGGATATGCTTCATCAACAATTTCTTTCTTCTGAGCCATGAAAGCGGTTGGACTTGAAAACCGAAATAATTTATTATGACGTACATGCTTGTAGTTGACATTGCGTTCAAACTTTCCTGAACACACTTTGACAAAAGCGATGCAACTTCTGTGATTGGGATCCATATTAGCATGAATCTTGAATACAAAACCCGAGAACGACTCTTCTTCCGGCTTGACCATTCGTTCCAACGCCTGAACAGGGCGAGGAGAAGGCGCAATTTGCACAAAACAGTCTAGCAATTCTTTCACGCCAAAGTTGTTCAAAGCACTGCCAAAAAAAACCGGAGCAACTTCGCCTGACAAATAACGTTGATGATCAAACGCAGCATAAACCCCTTCAATTAATGTCAAATCGTCACGTAACTTAATGGAATCATGCTTACCAATATGGTTTTCCAAATCAGGATGATGAATATCATTAAACGCAATGGACTGCGTAATGGTTTGTTTACTTGGCGTGTAAAGATCCAATTTCTTTTCAAACAAATTATACACACCCTTAAATCGTTGCCCCATTCCAATCGGCCAGCTTAGTGGCTGCACATGAATATCCAATTCAGCTTCAATTTCATCCAACAGATCGAACGGATCTTTCCCTTCACGATCCATTTTGTTGACAAAAACAATCACCGGCGTTTTGCGCATTCGACACACTTCCATTAATTTACGGGTTTGCGCTTCCACTCCTTTGGCGGCATCAATAACAATGATCACGCTATCAACCGCTGTCAACGTTCGAAAAGTGTCTTCGGCAAAATCCTGGTGTCCAGGAGTATCGAGAATATTAATTTTAAACTCGTTGTAATCAAATCCCATCACCGACGTGGCTACCGAAATGCCTCGTTGTTTTTCAATTTCCATCCAGTCCGAGGTAGCCGTTTTCTTGATTTTATTGGATTTCACGGCTCCGGCCACATGAATAGCGCCACCAAACAACAATAATTTTTCCGTTAGCGTTGTCTTCCCAGCGTCGGGATGACTAATGATAGCAAAGGTTCGTCGTCGTTTTATTTCGTCTTGAAAATTCATTTGAAAGGGTTAGTTTTAGAAATGCAAAATTACTTCAACACAATCAAAGTGACAAATCACGACTCGGGGTAGCTTTTTCATTCAAAAATTTCAGAGAAACAACACAGGACAAGCGCTTTCAATGAATCAACTTCAAAGAAGAAAATGATTTTTTGAAATGGGTGCAAAAAAAATTGGTTACTTGTTGTTTTTACGAAAAACTTATTATCTTTGTGCCAGAAAAAAAAAGCAACAATGACAGTAAAACAGATCAATAAATTTTGGTGGTGGCGCTTGCAACTTATTCAAAAGTCGTGAGAAGCCCTGCTGTGCATCTGTTTTCATCCATTTATCGATAAAAAGATTCAAGCCCGTCGCATCACGACGGGCTTTTTTTATTCAACCAAAACATTCAAAAAAGATCAATAACCCCAAAAAATAGACCAAAATGAACTTTCAAGTCAATGAAAACGGCTATTACGGCCAATTTGGTGGAGCATACATTCCTGAAATTTTATACGCCAACGTAGAGGAATTGAAAAATCATTATCTGTCGATCATCAACGATGCTTCATTTCAAAATGAATACACGGCGTTACTTCGCGATTATGTAGGACGTCCTTCGCCACTTTATTTTTCCAAACGATTGTCAGAAAAATATGGGGCAAAAGTTTACTTAAAACGTGAAGATTTGAATCACACCGGCGCTCACAAAATCAACAATGCCATCGGTCAGGTTCTTTTGGCACGACGAATGGGAAAAACCCGAATCATTGCCGAAACAGGCGCCGGACAACACGGTGTAGCTACGGCAACGGTGTGTGCCATGTTCAATATGCCCTGTTTCGTGTATATGGGCGCTCTTGATGTGGAAAGACAACACTTGAACGTTCAGAAAATGGAAATGCTAGGAGCGACTGTTGTTCCGGTTCACAGCGGTAACAAAACATTGAAAGATGCTACCAATGAGGCCATTCGTGACTGGTGCAGTCATCCTGCCGACACCCATTACGTAATCGGTTCGACCGTCGGCCCTCATCCCTATCCTGACATGGTGGCACGATTTCAGTCAGTCATTAGTCAAGAAATCAAACAACAACTCCAAGAAAAAGAAGGACAATCTGCACCCGACTGTCTCATTGCCTGTGTCGGTGGTGGCAGCAATGCAGCCGGAGCTTTTTATCATTTTTTGGACAACGACCATGTTCGTTTCATCTTAGCCGAAGCAGCCGGAAAAGGAATTGACACACCCTATTCAGCTGCTACCATTCATTTGGGGCGCGAAGGCATCATCCATGGATGTCGCACGTTGATCATGCAAACGGCGGATGGACAAATTGAAGAACCTTATTCCATTTCAGCCGGCCTGGATTATCCGGGCGTTGGACCTATTCATGCCTACCTTTCTCAGGTGCAACGTGCAGAAGTATTAGCCATCACTGACACCGAAGCATTAAATGCTGCCTATGAACTGACCAAACTGGATGGCATTATTCCGGCATTAGAATCAGCCCATGCGTTGGCCGTTCTACAAAAAGTATCTTTCCATGCTGACGAGGTCGTCGTGATCAATTTATCAGGACGTGGCGATAAAGACATGGAAACATACATCGCTCACATGAACACCGAGAAAGAAAACGAATAAACCGGCAACAATCAAACCAAGAACAAGTTTTACACATCTTTCGCTTAAAAAATAAACCAATCGTATGAAACGAGCCATAAAACAAGTACAATCAAGGTGATAGTTATTTTGGCGAGTTCCATACATCCTTAGTGTTAAACAATAAACCAACCGTATGAAAACAATATTAAAGACCATCTCAAAAAAGTTGCTGGGCGATTTACATACTCCCGTATCCATCTATTTGAAAATGAGAGATATTTATCCCGAGTCAGTTCTTTTGGAAAGTTCAGATTATCATGGAGGAGAAAACAGTTATTCTTTTATCGGTGTCAAGGCTATTGCCAAGTTTTTTGCTTCTCACGACACCGTTACAGAGCAATATCCCAACGGAGAGATCATCCAGTATGCCATTCATTCTTTCAATCCCTTAGCCGAACAGTTGCAACGGTTTGTTGATTCATTCACCATTCAGGAAAATCAGAATCACCTTCCTTTCAACGGCTTTTTTGGATTTACCTCATACGATGCGATTCGATACTTTGAAAAAGTTCCCATTCAACCTTCGAATGAAGTATTTTCCAACGTTCCTGACTTATATTACTTGCTTTTCAAATTTATTTTAGTCATTGATCACTATAAAAACGAACTGACCATTGTTGAAAATTTAGTTGCCGACGAGCCAAGCCACATGCGAGAGATCGAATCGCATTTGGAGAATCGAAATTATGCCTCGTACAATTTCGAAGCACACGGAAACGAGGTGGCCAATATGACCGATGATCAATACAAACAAATGGTTCTGGAGGGAATTCAACATTGCAAACGGGGCGACACTTTTCAAATCGTACTTTCACGACGTTTTGGACAACCTTTTACCGGAGATGACTTCAAGGTATATCGAGCCTTGCGTTCCATCAATCCTTCTCCTTACCTTTTCTATTTTGATTTTGGTTCATTCCGAATCTTTGGTTCTTCGCCCGAAACACACGTCAGGGTAAAAAAAGGGAAAGCTTACATCGATCCTATCGCAGGAACGTTCAAACGAACAGGCGATGATGAAAAAGACCTGCAGCTGGCGGAAGCTTTGCTTCAAGATCCTAAAGAAAATGCTGAACATGTGATGCTGGTTGATTTGGCTCGAAATGATTTAAGCCGAAATGCTTCTGACGTCAAATTAGAAATTTTCAAGGAAGTCCAATTTTATTCCCACGTCATTCATTTGGTATCCAGAGTAAGCGGCAAATTGTTGCCACCTATTCATCCGATCCGCTTGTTCATCGATACGTTTCCGGCAGGCACCCTTTCCGGAGCACCCAAAGTTCGCGCCATGCAACTGATCAACGAAATTGAACCTGACAATCGCAGCATTTATGGTGGCTGTATCGGATACATCGGTTTCGATGGTGAAATCAACCAAGCCATTACCATTCGAACATTTTTAAGCGTGGGTAACACCCTCTACTACCAAGCCGGCGCAGGCATTGTGGCAAAATCGAATCCCGAAAATGAACTTCAAGAAGTAAACAATAAATTAGGTGCTCTGAAAAAAGCCATCGACATGGCTGCAACTCTCAAAAATTAAATTTTCATTAACGCTTTATGATCATGAACTCAAATATATTGATTTTCGACAATTACGATTCCTTCACTTACAATTTGGTGCACGCCATACGCAAACTGGGATACACTCAAATAGAAGTGATTCGCAATGACCAAATAACATTGGATGAAATTGAACGTTTCGATAAAATTATCCTTTCACCTGGACCCGGCGTTCCTTCGGAAGCAGGCATTTTGCTACCGCTCATTTCAAAATACGCGCCTTCAAAAAAAATATTGGGAGTCTGTTTGGGTCATCAAGCCATTGCCGAAAGTTTTGGTGCCACGCTCGAAAACACTGACGAAGTGTACCATGGCATCAGCAGTCCCGTCCATGTCATTGAACCAGACCCGATTTTCTACAAAATCCCTAACACGTTCGAAGCAGGCCGCTATCACTCATGGATCGTCAGCAACGTCGGATTGCCATCCTGCCTGCGTATTACTGCCGTTTCGGACGAAGGCATCATCATGGCCTTACGCCATAAAGAATATGATGTATGGGGCGTTCAATTTCATCCCGAATCGGTGCTTACGCCCATGGGCGAACAAATCATACTTAATTGGCTGAATTTATGACCATTCGTATCATAAAAAATCATTCCCGTCATGTCGACCAAAAGAAGTAAAACAAACCATTGATAAAAAACGAGCCATAAAAGAACGTATGCTCAAGAGAATGATTATTTTGGCAAGTTACAAACATCCTTAGTGTTAAAAATAAAATGAAACAGATGAAACGAGCATGTAAATATCTCACATTTAACAATATGAGAATAATTATAGGCGAGTTTCATACGACCTTTAAAAACAAATTATTCACGTATGAAAGAACTTTTATACAGGCTTTTTGATCATCAATTTTTAGACCGAAACGAAGCCAAAACCGTATTGACCAATATGGCCGAAGGAAAATACAACGAAGCACAAATTGCTGCTTTTGTCACCGTTTATCTGATGCGGAGTATCACGGTTGATGAACTGATCGGATTTCGTCAGGCACTCCTTGAAATGCGTGTTCCGGTCTCTTTGAACGAATACGATCCCATTGACATAGTCGGAACCGGTGGCGACAATCATAACACGTTCAACATTTCAACGTTGAGCTGTTTTGTGGTGGCAGGGGCAGGATTCAAAGTGGCAAAACATGGTAATTACGGAGCCACATCGGTGAGCGGGGCATCCAACGTGATGGAACAACACGGTGTCAAATTTAGTCGTGACAACGATTTACTGCGACGCTCCATCGAAGAAACCAACATCGCTTATCTGCATGCTCCGCTGTTTAACATGGCATTAAAAGCAGTAGCACCTGTTCGAAAGGCCTTGCAGGTTCGAAGCTTTTTCAACGTGTTAGGTCCATTGGTCAATCCGGTTCAACCCCGTCATTATGTGTTAGGCGTTTTTAATTTGAAAATGGCGCGACTTTATTATTATCTCTATCAACAAGAAAAAGATCTCACATTTTCGATCGTTCACACATTAGACGGATATGATGAAATCTCGTTGACGGATGATTTCAAAATCATCAATAACTTTGGCGAAACCATGATGACACCAGAACAAATCGGATTTGAACGCAATGCACAAGAAGCACTCAGCGGAGGTGCTACGCCTCAAGAGGCAGCCGCCATTTTCGATAATGTATTGGCAAACAAAGCCACTGAAGCACAAAAAAATGTGGTCATCATCAATGCGGCAGTTGCCATTCGAACCATTCATCCTGAACTTTCGCTCGAAGAATGCATCCATCAGGCTCGTGTCTCCATCGAAAGCGGCGCCGCTCAACGCACTTTCAAAAAATTTTTGGCATTAAACAGTTAATAACACAGCAAAGCACTTGAAATGAATATTTTAGAAAAAATTATTCAGCAAAAAAAAGCTGAAATAGCCGTCCACAAAAAAATGGGTTTATTGGCCTTTTTAGGGCAGGAATCACATCAACCCATTTCGTTGAAACAAGCGCTTAACAAATCCCAAACAGGCATCATCGCCGAATTCAAACGAAAATCACCTTCCAAAGGATGGATCTTTCCCGAAGCCAATGTAAAAACCATCACTAACGCTTATGCCCGAGCAGGAGCAACCGGAATATCCGTTCTGACCGATGAATCATTTTTTGGCGGATCCATTGCCGACCTTAAACAAGCACGTCCCGAAGTGAGCATCCCCATCTTAAACAAAGATTTCATCATCGATCCTTTTCAAATTGATGTGGCGAAAGCCATTGGAGCCGATGTCATTTTGCTCATTGCCGCAGCACTCACCAAAGAGACATGCATCCAACTAACCGACAAAGCACACAAAGCCGGATTGGAAGTATTGCTTGAAATACACGAAGAAGCCGAACTGGAATACCTTCATTCGAATATTGACATGGTAGGAATCAATAATCGAAACTTAAAAACGTTTATCACTGATGTTGAGACCTCGTTTCGACTGGGAGAAAAAATACCGACTGAGTTCATCAAAATTTCAGAAAGCGGCATCAGTGATCCTCCTACAGTGAAAGCTTTAAGAGCAGCAGGATTTAAAGGATTTTTAATGGGCGAAGCCTTTATGAAAACCGACGATCCAGCGAATGTCCTGTCACAATTCATAGCCTCATTGAAGCAACAATAGAAGCAAAAAAAAACAGAACCAACCGTTATCTTCAACACGCCATTCCAATGAATCTGAAAATCAAAATTTGCGGCATGAAATACGTCGAAAACATTCGAGCGACAGCAGCCATACATCCTGATTACATGGGATTTATATTTTATCCGCCATCACCTCGCTACGTCGATGATCTTGATCCGGCCGTCGTGAAACAACTGCCTAACACCATTTGCAAAGTGGGCGTCTTTGTCAATGAAAGTATTGAAACGATGATTGAAACGACCTTTAAATATCATTTAAACGCCGTGCAGTTGCATGGAGATGAATCGCCGTCGATCTGCGAAACGCTTCGTAAAGAAGGACTGCAAGTGATCAAAGCCTTCCGCATTGCTACCACAAGCGATCTGCAAGCAGCCGCATTGTATCAGAACACATGTGATTTTCTGCTTTTTGACACTAAAACGGTTCTATTTGGAGGTTCCGGAAAAAAATATCCGTGGAATATTCTTCAAAGTTATACAGGCCATGTTCCTTTTTTCTTAAGCGGAGGCATCGGAACAGACGATATGGGTCGATTGCAGACTTTTCACCACCCGTTGCTATATGCAGTGGATGTCAATAGCCGATTTGAGACTTCACCGGGTCAAAAAGACGTCAGTGCATTAAATCATTTTATCAACCAACTGAAAAACTGATCATAACAATGGATGAAAACATCCATAAGGTGTGTCCATCCACTAAAAATAAAATCCTATGAATCGAATTCATGAACTTTTCCGTCAAAAACAGGCTGAGATTCTTTCTGTTTACTTCACTGCGGGATTTCCTCATTTTAATGACACCCGCGAAATTCTTCGACAATTACAAGCAAATCAGGTAAATATGGTCGAAATTGGCATTCCGTTTTCAGATCCGATGGCCGACGGCGTTGTGATTCAGGAAAGCAGCCATGCAGCATTAGAACAAGGCATGACGCTGCACAAACTCTTTGATCAATTAGCTGACGTGCGTTCGGAAATAACGATTCCGTTGATTATGATGGGCTATCTTAATCCCATCATGCAGTTTGGATTTGAAGCCTTTTGTCAACAATGTCAAAAAACAGGGATTGATGGAATTATTATTCCCGATTTACCTTTTAATGAATATCTTACTGATTACCAACCCATTGCTAACAAACACAACCTTTCAGTCATTATGCTCATTACGCCACAAACTTCTGAAGAACGCATCCGAAAGATTGATGAGCACACCAACAGCTTCATTTACATGGTTTCATCCGCAGCCACCACAGGAGCGCAGCATCATTTTGACGAAGAAAAACAAGCCTATTTCAGACGCATCAAATCAATGCAGTTGAAGAATCCACAACTGATCGGTTTTGGCATTTCCAATGCCGAAACATTGCAAGCAGCCTTTGCCAATGCTCAAGGCGCCATTGTTGGAAGTCAATTTATCAAAGAATTAGCAGCTTCGCCGGATCACATTGATCAAGCTGTTAAGCAGTTGATGATCAAATTAAAAAGTCCCAATACATGAGTTCTCTCTGCGTCATTTTTTTCTTAGTGCATCTGGCTGCAGAACAATAAATCCGATGTTTGTGAAAGTGTCACCAGCGAGCGGTCTATTTATTTATTTTGTCGTCCTTCAGCACGTTGTTTCTGCTTTTCAGCTTCAAAGCAATGCCGACAAATCGGTTCATATTCATCTTTTTCTCCAAGAAGAACCTGCTTTTCGTCTGGAACCAAACGATGAGAAACATAAGCCGGATTGCCGCATCGAACACATATAGCGTGCTCCTTTGTAATATCATCGGCAATAGCCATCAAAGCAGGCATTGGACCAAAAGGAACGCCTCTGAAATCCATGTCAAGACCGGCCACAATAACCCTAAATCCCATATTGGCCAATGAATTACATACATCCACAATGCCATCGTCAAAAAACTGAGCTTCGTCAATTCCCACCACATCAACATCCCCAACCATCAACAAGATGTTTTGCGAAGAATCGACCGGCGTTGAAAGAATGGAATGATGATCGTGCGAAACAACTTCTAAATCGGAAAAACGAGTATCTATAGCAGGTTTGAAAATCTCGACACGTTGTTTTGCAAACTCGGCACGACGTAGGCGACGAATCAACTCTTCGGTTTTACCTGAAAACATCGAGCCACAAATCACTTCGATGCTTCCTTTTTTACCCGTCGTATTAAAATTTGATTCAAAATAAATCATGGCATTATTTTTTTTGTAGCTTTACAGATGTTTTGCAAAGATAAAAGTTGCGTTTCATTTTGTCACTCATCACTTCAAAAACTTATGAACAAAAACATATTGTTTTCAATGATTGAAAAAGAAATCAATGAATTAGAAATCCTCATGAAAGGGATGAAAGAAATTGATGTTGTTTCACCAACGCTCGTTTCATTGGCAAAAAGCAAAATCAACGACATTCAGCTTGAGTTGGATCAAATCGTGGCCTTGCAGCCACAACATGCCGAACACGCCTCGGAACCGGAACTTCCTGATTTTCGAGAAATGAATGAACCATCACAACCCACACAACCCGAAAAACATGAACCGATTTCTGAATCAATCGCAATGCCGACGGCAGAATCACACGCGCGTGAATCAACGGCAAAAGCCACTGAAACGGAACCACCTATAGAAGATCCCATTACGAGAATGGAAAAACGCGAAAAAGAATCGTTGGCCGAAATGATCAACAAAGACAAACTTTCGTTGAACGATTTGATTGCCAAACAGTCCGAAGCTTCCTTGGCCGAAACATTAAGCAGCTCCAGAGTAGATGATCTGCGACAAGCTTTCACCTTAGCCGATCGATTCCGTTTTCAACGGGAACTGTTTCAAGGGAACGGCGAAAAATTCAATTTAACGCTTTCGCATCTCAATAGCCTGAAAAACAATGAAGAAGCCATGAAATACATTCACACATTCGGATGGGACGAACAAAATCAACATGTGCAAGATTTCATCCGTCTTGTGATGCGAAAATTTAATCCCTAATCCATTATTTTGATCCTTTATGGGAAAACTATTTCTAGTCCCCACACCGGTAGGCAATTTGGAAGATATCACATTTCGCGCCCTACGCATTCTCAAAGAAGTGGATCTCATTCTGGCAGAAGACACTCGTACCACGGGATTCTTGCTTCATCATTATCAGATTGAAAACCGAATGATGTCACATCACAAATTCAACGAACATCGAACGGTCGAAGCGATGGTAAAACGCATTCTCGAAGGCGAAAACATTGCGTTGGTTTCGGATGCCGGCACTCCGGGCATTTCAGACCCCGGCTTTTTGTTAGTCAGAGCCTGCATTGCACAGCAAATCGAAGTGGAATGTTTACCCGGAGCAACAGCTTTTGTTCCCGGTTTGGTCGATTCAGGATTGCCATGCGACCGTTTCTGTTTTGAAGGATTTTTACCCCAAAAAAAAGGACGACAGACTCGATTGAGTGAGCTGAAAGAAGAACACAGAACCATGATATTTTACGAATCCCCCTTCCGTTTGGTTAAAACATTACAACAACTAAGCGAATGGTTTGGAACCGATCGAAAAGCTTCCGTATCTCGAGAATTAACAAAAATGTACGAAGAAACGGTACGCGGAACACTGTCCGAATTAATCATTCATTTTACCGAAAAACCACCCAAGGGAGAAATCGTGCTAATTGTTGCAGGCAAAATGGATTAATCTCTTATTTTATACTATCTTTGCACAAGAAAAATGAGATCGAAAAACCATCTTTCTTGACCATTTTTTTGATCAAATCCATCAAAACATTCGTTCAGCAACAAGAAACGCAAACATCCGTTAACTAAAAGTTTCTTCGTCAATAACGAGCTATTAAATTCTCATTATCAATAAAATAAAACAATTTAAAAATTCAACAAGAGCTTAAAAGACAAATCAATTCAAGTAAATAGTTTGCGAGTCTCATCCCTTCTTAGTGTAAAAAATAAAATTAAACGTATGAAAAAAATTGTTTTTATCCTCAGTGTCATCCTTGTTGCTTCATGCAGTCATCCTACTGCTGACGTAAAAAAACTACAACAAGAAAATGATTCGTTACTCCACGCAAAAGCACAACTGGAAAACGAAACCAACAGCTACCTAAACTCCATGAATGAGATTGAAGACAATTTCTCTAAAATCAAAGAAATGGAGAATTTTATCGAAACGAACAAGTCGAATGAAAATCAACCGGATATCCACGCCCGAATCAACGACGACATTATTCAGATCAGTGAAATACTGAAGGCAAACAAAGAAAAATTAGCTTCATTGAATTACAAATTGAAAAAGAGCAACTTACGAATAGTGGCATTGGAACAAACCATTGCCCGACTGAATGCTACTTTAAATGAAAAGATTCAAACCATTCAAGATCTTTCTACCCAACTAAAAATTAAAGACGCAACGATCAATGAATTAAGCCAAAACATTGACACGCTACATCAGGCTGTCAACTCTCTAACTTCCCAAAAACAAGCACAACAACAAGAGCTTGCCGAACAAGAAGCCAAATTAAACACGGCATGGTATGTTTTTGGAACAGCGAAAGAATTGAAAGCTCAAAAAATCATCTCCGGTGGTGGGTTGTTCTCACCCGAAAAAGTCTTCCAAAAAGATTTCAACAAACAATATTTCGTAAAAATCGACATTCGTCAGGTCAAAACGATTCCTTTGTACTCAAAGAAAGTGAAGATACTGACGGTTCATCCACAAGGATCCTATTCTCTTGACAAAAAAGACGGCAACTACGTTTTGAATATCAAAGACTACAAAGAATTCTGGAGCATTTCACGTTATTTAGTAATTCAGGTTGATTAAACGTTTGAGCTTTTCAATGGTCAAAGTATAAAAAAGGATTTCAATTTTCCACTTTAAAACAAAAAACGATGAACACCTTTCGGTTAATTCAAAATCAATTGAATGAAAAATGGCACAAAAGCCACGTTTCATTGATCACTTTGACCACGATGGCGCTTTTTTTGATCGGATTCTCACTTCCGTCCATAGCACAACGAGGAGATGAAGGCCATCATGTCAAAGGCGAAAAAGTCAACATGCATGCAAATCAAAGAGCTCGCCAGGAAATGAAATTAGAACGGCATAATTCGCCTAAACGCATTTTACGCGAAAGGCCTTATGCCCGTCCTGATGAACAACAACGTGGCGAAGTAGTCAACAATCGGGAAAACATCACCGTCAACAATCGAATCATCAATGAACCGCAGCGAAATTGGCCTGCACGTGGAACGGTAGTAAATGTATTGCCTTCTGGAACTATTTTTAGAGAACAGGCCGGCATTCGAATCGGTTTCAACAACGGAATTTTCTATCGTCCTTATGGTGATCATTTTGTCGTATGCAGACCTCCTATTGGATTTAGAATCAATTTCTTACCTGTAGGATTCATTTCGTTCTCCTTGTTCAATACGCCTTACTATTATTATGGAGGCATTTATTATCAACGAGCCGGCAATGAATACGTTGTAGTTCAACCACCTCTCGGAGCATTGGTTCAAAGTATTCCTCAAGGCGGTCAACAACTGATCATTGACGGAAACACCTATTACATTGTGGATGGTGTTCAATATCAAGCAGTCATTTACAATGGCCAAATTTGGTACAAAGTGATTAAAGTCAATAATGAATAGCAAGTTGAAGTACCGGCCTCAAAGACCACCGCATCACCATCATTATTGATCAACATACTGGAAAAGCAGGACTTACAGCGTTCCTGCTTTTTTTGTTGTTCAATCTCCTACCAATAAACTTTCCCTCTGAAGAAGCAATTGATTCATGATTTGTTTTTAACTTTGCAAACGAATCAATGATCATCTTTTCTGATAACACTTCCTTGCCCAATGAGTTGAATGTGCGAACAAAAGAGACAAACGAGGCACTTTCAAAAGTTGGTCAACATCAATTGAAACGAAGGCAGAAGAAAAAAAACAATCATGCGTACAATAAATTCAGAAAAACTGAAGGGACACCTTGCCATGTTTTTCACCGCCACAATTTTTGGCATCAACATTCCGTTTTCCAAAGGATTGCTCCCTTATTGGATGTCGGCAGAGGCCATGATTTATTCGCGATTTTTGTTTGGTGCGTTTTCGTTTTGGCTGGCCTCATTGTTTATTCACAAAGAACCTGTTCCTTTGAAAGATTTAGGACTTTTACTTCTTGGCTCTGTGTTAGGCATTGCCTTTAATCAAGGGTTTTTCATTGAAGGCCTTTTGCGCACATCCCCTTCCGACGCATCTATAGTAACAACCATTACTCCCATCTTAGTACTGATCATTTCTTTTTTATTTCTGAAAGAGCCCATTACGATCAAAAAAACGGGAGGCGTTCTGTTAGGTTTTTTAGGAGTCATCATTATCATTGTCCATTCTGATTTGAAAGACAAAACACATCACGCCACTGCGATCGGAGATCTTCTCTGCATCGGAAGCAGTCTGGCTTATGCTTTCTTTTTAGTTGTTACGCGAGCTGTTTCAAAACGATATCATCCAATCACCATCATGAAATGGATGTTTCTTTTTTCAGCCTTATTAGCGATGCCGTGGGGCTTGCATGATACCATCTCGGCAAATCTTTTTTCAAGCGGATCAAAGGCCGCGTGGGGAAGTTTTATCTACATGTTATTTGGCGCAACGTTTATCACTTACCTGCTTATTCCTTTCTCACAAAAAAGAATTCGACCAACCACCATTGGCATGTACAACTATTTACAACCATTGATGGCCTCCATCGTATCCATTACCATTGGAACTGAATCATTTTCATGGATTAAACCGATAGCGGCCATGTTGATCTTTGCAGGCGTCTATTTAGTAACAACAAGCAAATCAAGAGAAGACCTTGAACGCTTAAAAGCAACCGAAAACGCAATGGCAGAAGCGACGGTCCCATTGCCATTAAAAACGGGAAAGAACAACATGAAACGAACATGACAAAATGCAATGACACTGTCTCATCAGCTAATGATCCATTTGTCACACAATCTTGCGGGCACTTACTGAAAAAGATAAATACGAAGAAATGAATCCATCCACAACACCTTCAAAAATGAATATACTTCTTTTGGGAAGCGGAGGAAGAGAACATGCGTTGGCATGGAAACTGCATCAAAGCCCTCATCTTAATCAACTCTTCATTGCTCCCGGAAATGCGGGAACCACAGAACTGGGAACCAATCTCGATGTACATGTCAATGATTTTGAAGCAATAAAAAAAGCCGTTCTTCAACATCAAATCAATATGGTCATTGTTGGCCCCGAAGACCCTTTAGTAAACGGAATTGTTGATTTTTTTGAACAAGATCCGCATTTAAAGAAGATCCCGATCATTGGTCCCAATCGAATAGCAGCTCAGATGGAAGGAAGTAAACAGTTCTCAAAACAGTTTATGATCAAGCATCACATTCCGACGGCTCGTTACCAAAGTATCACCAAAAACAACTTGGCAGATGGCATTGCCTTTCTGAAAACGTTATCACCACCTTATGTTCTCAAAGCAGACGGATTGGCAGCCGGCAAAGGCGTTTTGATCATCAACGATTTCCAGGAAGCAGTCAATGAATTACAAAACATGCTTTCAGGCAAATTTGGCGCAGCCGGAAATACAGTCGTGATTGAAGAGTTTCTCACCGGCATTGAATGTTCGGCTTTTATCGTTACGGACGGTAAACACTATGCTTTGTTACCCGAAGCAAAAGATTACAAACGTATTGGCGAAGGAGATCAAGGACTGAACACCGGTGGCATGGGCGCCGTGTCGCCTGTGTCTTTTTTTGATCAACCGTTCAGACAAAAGGTGATTGAACGGATCATTGAACCAACCATTCAGGGATTGAACAATGATCAAATTCATTATAAAGGATTTCTATTTTTTGGATTAATCAACGTTCATGGCGACCCATATCTAATTGAATACAATGCCCGAATGGGTGATCCCGAAACGGAAGTAGTCATGTTGCGGCTGCAATCAGATCTCATAGAACTGATGCAAGCCGTCGTTGATGGTACCGTTAATCAAAAAATGGTAACGTACGATCATCGTTACGCTGTCACCGTGATGCTGGTGGCTGAAGGGTACCCCGAACAATATCGGAAAGGAGATACGATTACAGGGTTTGACCGCGTGAAAGAGAGCATCATTTTTCATGCCGGAACAAAATGGAATGAAAATCAAATTGTTACCAACGGAGGGCGTGTATTAGCCGTGAGCTCTTATGGCCGAACGAAAGAAGAAGCGTGTCAACAATCATTGACCAATGCTGCACACATCGATTTTCACGGACGCTATTTTCGACGCGACATTGGATTTGATTTATGACAACACAAAAAAATAATTAATACCTCACTATCAATTATTTACCTCCATTCTTGTCAGATTTTTCTTATGGCTGACAAAAAAATGACTACCTTTGTTTCGTTTTTGTCCATTAAAAACCAACTATGTCAACAAAAATTTTAGGCATGGGAAATGCCTTGGTGGATGTGTTAACCATCATTCCAACCGATGATATCCTTCAACGAATGAACTTAGCCAAAGGCAGCATGCAGCTCATCGACGAGACATTGCTGCAAAAGCTGAAAGAAGAAACCAAAAATTTGACACCTCATTTTGTTGCAGGCGGTTCAGCATCGAACACGCTGAGTATTTTAGCAAGATTAGGGGTTAACACGAAATTTATTGGGAAAATCGGGCACGATGAAGTAGGAACATTTTTTCAAAAAGACACCCTCAATAATGGCGTTGTGCCATCCTTTTTCTATTCTTCCAAACCATCGGGACAATGCACCGTTCTCATTTCAAAAGACGGTGAACGCACCATGTGCACCTACCTTGGCGCCAGCGCCGACATGTCCAAAGACGATTTGAACGCCACTTTATTTGATGATTTTCAACTATTCCACATTGAAGGTTATTTAGTTCAAAATTATGATTTAATCCGACAAGCCATTGATTTTGCCAAATCCAACGGATTGACCGTGTCCTTAGATGTATCGAGTTTCAATGTGGTAGAAGAAAATTTATCCTTTCTTCGAGAAATCATTGCCGAAAAAGTTGACATTGTTTTTGCCAACGAAGACGAAGTCAAAGCACTCACCCAAAAAGAACTTTCGCAGGCCATGATCGAATTAGCATCCATGTGCTCCATTGCAGTGGTGAAACTTGGGAAAAAAGGATCTGTGATTCATCACGGGAATGATCAGTTGCATATTCCCATTCATGAAGCAAAACGTATTGACACAACGGGAGCCGGAGATGCGTATGCCGCCGGATTCTTATATGGCTGGGTACATTCTCTGCCTTTAGAAATGTCGGGACAAATCGGATCTTTTTTAGCTGCCAATGTCATTGAAGAGATCGGGCCAAAAATTCTGCCGGAAAGATGGAATCGTATTTTCAAATGGATTAATGAGTTGACACATGTTTAAATCATTCGGAAAGCAGTCTTTATTTCATCCCTTTGTCACTTATGCAGCCATTATTGTTGCCATGATTTTTTGGGGAATTTCATATATTTGGACGAACATTGCCCTACGATCATTCCCTGTTTTTACACTCCTCGAATTACGCTTGCTGATTGCCACCATATTGCTTTTTAGTTTTGGATCGCTTTTTCATTGGATGCAAAAGCCACGTCGTGAAGATGTGAAATGGTTTTTATTGATGGCCATGTTCGAGCCGTTTCTTTACTTTATCGGTGAAACATTCGGATTAACCCGCGTGAGTCCCACGATGGCTTCGGTCATGATTTCGACTATTCCGCTTTTTGCTCCAGTGGTAGCTTATTTCATTTTGAAAGAAGAAATTACATGGACTAACATTGCCGGAATTATTCTTTCGGTCGTCGGCGTAGCAACCATTGTCACCGCTCATCAGCAAAAAGCAACTCCCACCGATGGCATCGGATTGTTACTGCTTTCACTGGCCGTTGTTTCAGCCATCTTTTACGCCGTTGTGCTAAAAAAATTGACAGCCCATTACAATGGAATGACATTGGTTGGATACCAAAATCTTCTTGGTATCTTCTATTTTTTGCCTTTTTTTGTCATTTTTGACGGGCCAAAAATAGCACATTTGGTTGTGCGTTTTGATTCACTGATCAGTGTATTCATGTTAGCTCTTTTTGCTTCGTTCGTTGCTTTTGTGCTTTTTGCTGAAGCAGTTCGAAGGATTGGCGTAGCTCGCAGCAATGTGTTCACTAACTTAATGCCTGCCATCACAGCCCTTTTTGCCGCTTTGATATTGGACGAAATGATGGTGATGCAACAATGGATTGGCATTGCGGTGGTCATTGCAGGATTGTTTGTCAGTCAACTTCAACTCAAAAAATCAAAAACACAAATTGTCAAAGCGGCTGATTAGCAATTGAACCACTCAGGGAGTCCATTAAAAACAAAATTTTAACCGAAAACAGACTTTTTTCCATACTACTATGAGCATCGAATTGACTACCAAAGAAATGGTTAAAGAGGCAATCATGCATCTTTATCATGTGACGATAGACGAACAAACGTTACAAGTTCAAAAAACAAACAAAGAGTTTGAAGGCGATGTAACCATCGTTCTTTTCCCGTTGGCAAAATTGTTACGTCAAGCGCCAGCAGCCATTGCACAGTCAATTGGAAATTATTTAATACAAAACCAGCCGTTAATCAGCCAATTCAATGCCATTCAAGGATTCTTAAACCTATCCATCGCACCGCATTTTTGGATTGATACGTTAAAACAAATCGATCAGAACCCTTCCTTTGGCATTCAGCCTGTTACAGAACATTCGCCATTGGTAATGATTGAATACTCTTCGCCCAACACGAACAAACCGCTCCACTTGGGACATATTCGCAACAATTTATTAGGCTTTAGTCTTGCCGAAATCATGAAAGCCAACGGGAACAGGGTCATTAAAACAAACATTGTGAATGATCGCGGCATTCACATTTGCAAATCCATGTTGGCATGGCAAAAATTTGGTCAAGGCGACACCCCCGAATCAACAGGCATAAAAGGCGATCATTTAGTGGGAAATTATTACGTTCGGTTTGATCAGGAATATAAAAAACAAATTCAACAACTGATTGAGCAAGGATATGCTGAAGAAGAGGCAAAAAAATCGGCGCCGTTAATGATCGAAGCCCAAGAAATGCTACGAAAATGGGAAGCCAACGATCCCGAAGTCCGCAAGCTTTGGCAAACCATGAACCAATGGGTTTATAAAGGATTTGACCAAACCTACCAAGCACTGGGCGTTGACTTTGACAAAATATATTACGAGTCTGAAACCTATCTTCTTGGGAAACAAAAAGTTGAAGAAGGCGTTGCTAAAGGAATCTTTTATCGACGGCCGGACAATTCGGTTTGGGCTGATTTAAGAGCTGAAGGACTCGATGAAAAATTATTATTGCGCGCCGATGGCACTTCTGTTTACATAACCCAGGATATCGGCACCGCTAAACTCCGATTTGATGATTATCCCATTGATAAAATGATCTATGTAGTGGGAAATGAACAAAATTATCATTTTCAAGTGCTTTCCATTCTTTTGGACAAACTTGGCTTTGCCTGGGGAAAAGATCTGGTGCATTTTTCATACGGAATGGTAGAGCTGCCTGAAGGAAAAATGAAATCGCGTGAAGGCACAGTGGTCGATGCCGATGATCTCATTGATGAAATGCTTTCTACCGCACGACAAATGTCGCAGGAATTAGGAAAACTTGACCAATGCTCTCCCCAAGAAGCCGATGAGATTGTAAGAAAAATCGGGCTCGGCGCTTTGAAATATTTCATTTTGAAAGTCGATCCACGCAAAAACATGACGTTCAATCCAAAAGAATCAGTGGATTTCAACGGAAATACCGGTCCTTTCATTCAATACACCTTTGCCCGCATTCAATCCATCTTACGCAAAGCAATTGAAACAGACATTGCCGAAAATCTAAAAACGCCGACACTTTCTGACAAAGAGATCAGATTGATTCAATTAATCAATGAATTTCCATCCATTGTTCAAGAAGCAGGAACTACTTATTCACCGGCTATATTGGCCAATTACGCCTACGACTTAGCAAAAGAATACAACCAATTCTATCACGACTATCCCATTTTGAAAGAATCCGATGATCAAATCAGAACCATGCGTCTGCTTTTGTCACGCAATTGTGCTCGGGTTTTAAATAAATCAATGTCCTTGCTTGGTATAGAAATGCCCGATCGAATGTAAGTTGTCAACTCTTACCGAAGGACTTGATCGCAAACTGAATCTTCAGCTTCGATAAGCCATCACACCATCAAACATCACAAAGCCTTCGTACCTCTTCAGCTGAAGAGATCGAAGGCTTTATTTCAACATCAAAGAAACCTTTGACGAGCAGCCCATTATTTCACAACAATGCAACTGCTTACACTAAACAAAAAGATTATCGAACAAAAACCATTTTCCAGGGATTAACTCCCACGGCAAAACTAAATAATTTTTTCCCTGTCGAATTGTAACAATACACCGTCCCGTTGGACACATAATCGCTTGCGGAGGAAGCAATATAAACATTTCCTGTTGCATCATCCACGGTAATGCCACTTGCCAGAGGAATGGTGGTTCCATCCGAAATAAAATCAGTAGAAACACCTGTGGTCACATCCATCACTTTGACAGACGATTGCTTTGTGGTATAATCATAATTGCAATAATACAATTTGGATCCGCTCAACGTAAAATCGACCGCAGCCGAATTGGAATAAGTCATAGTAACGGCATCAGTGGTAGGATCAATTTGCTGCAAAGCTCCTGTAATAGAACCGTAATTACCTCGTGACAACAAATAGACTTTATGGTCGCTCCCAGTCTTAAGCAAAAACGGATTTGTCAGCACTGTAATGGTTTTAATTGGCTTAAACGTAGCCAAATCGATGACGGAAACCGTATTGGAAAAATTCGGATAGTTCAATCCTCCGGAATTTGAAACATACAATTTACCATTAGCCACACAAATTCCATCGGGATTGGAACCGGCTTTAGTCATCGCATCCACCGTCAGACTTGCCGTATCAATGCGAACCACCGAACTGTCAAACGAACAAACGTACGCTTTATTTTGATAGAATGTAATCTCTCGAGGTTGTCTGGCAACAGAACCATTGAAAAGCGGAATCTGTTTAATAGATTTCCCTGTCAGGTCAGTCACTTCAATATCACTGGAAACATTCATCACAATATAAAGTTTCCCGCCGTAAATGGCCATATCATTCCCTGTATCACCTAATCCTCTGTTATTTTGCAACATAAACCAATCAGGCGTCGCCGTTTGATTAATCAAATTGAACCGTGTCAAGGACGAATTGTTTTGATTCCACGTCCCTTGATTTAAAACATACATCGATTGAGCGTTGGGAACAACATCTGGATGCTGAACATCAGGATTATTTGTTGAACACGAAGATACAAACAATCCAACCATCAAATACAAAATAAACGGAAGTAGTTTTCTTTTTTTCATAACAAATTATTTAATAATTATTTAGCACTAAAACATAACGCCTAACGACAATCGCCAAGAACGACCCGGCATTGGATAATTTTTTACAACCACATAGTGAGTGTCCCAAGCATTCACTATTTCTCCTTTTGCATGAAGTGTTACCCGTGACAATACAAAGTCATGCCAAACGGAAAATCCCGCATCGGAATAACCGGATAATATCGAATGACTTAAATCATATCGTTTGTCCGAAAACAGCATGTTGTATGAAACATTCACCCACGGCATCAAACAACCAACGGTCAGCGCTCCTGATTGACGTGGTGTATAAGCAATTTGTTGTCGATAAGACGATAGTTGAGGATTGCTTAAATCTAAAGCAGATTGAAAACTCTCATTGCCATCAACAATCAACCGAACATTTCGATGCAATTGCCAGGCACCTTGAAAGGCCACATCCACACCATGAATGGAAACTAACCCCAAATTCAACATAGACCAAATGAAAAGATTCGCTGAGGGAACTGCCACAATTTTGTTCAACACCCGATTGTAATAACCATCAACAGAAATGGAAATGAAAGCCTCATCAGAAGCCAAACGATAGGAAGTCCCAACATTCCATTGTTGTGCAATTTCCGGTTTCAAATGAACATTCCCGATTCCTGTATAATAAAGCTCATTAAACGTTGGCATTCGAAACGTCTCTTTGTAAAAGGCCCGCCACTCCCATGGTATTTGTTTGAAAGGATTGATACTCATACTGACCAAAGGAGAAACTCGAAAATGACGCGGCGATTGAACTCCAATGGTTACCCAATCGTTAATATATGTTGACAACAAAGCTACTTCACTTCGAAACGAAGCCACATGCAGCCTTTCTTTCAACGAACTGTAAACCGATAGGCGCGATGGTTGCGGAAAAGAACTTAAATTAGCATATAAATAATTGTAAACAAGATCTGTCGCAGCCGAAAACTGGAACAAAGAATCCCATTTTTGGGCAAAAACTCCTGACAAATCATATTCCTGTTGCCGAAAACGATTGTCAATTCCACCTGAAGCATTCAAAAAATAGGGATCAACATAACGAGTGTAACTGTTGGCAGCTTTCAAACCAAAGGCATAGTGGACTTGAGAAAGCCCATCATAGCTAAAACGCGTCTGCATAAAATAATCCTGATCATACAGACGTTGTCCTTGTGCTGCTGTGGGATTGTAAAAAATGACAGCTCCTGGCAAGCCGCGTGCACTGGCGGTTGCATATAGTTTAGTGATCCATTGATGATAGGAATCAGGAAGATAAAACAAATTCATTTCAGCATGATAAAGATGCACATCGCTGTTAGTCCTTATCAAATGTTGAGTGGAGTCGCCATTCTGCAATGTGAAAGGATAATGTCCGTTGGAATATTGATTTTCAAGCAAAAGGGTGGATGAAAAGCGGGAAGACCAACGATTAGCCATCCATACGGACGGTTGAAACCAACCAAATGATCCGCTTTGTAAACCAGCTTGTGCATGGTAAACTGACGAAGAATCAAAAACGGGACGTTGGGTCACAACGGTCAACAAACCAGCTGCTGCAAAGGCACGAGCCGTTTCTAACTCGTCGTCATTATCACCATTGGACAAAGAAATTGTTTTGACATGATTTAATGACAGCTTACTTAAATCAATTTCTCCGTTTTGGGCATCACTCATCAGCCAACCGTCATAGCTCACGGCTGTGTGCGTTGGACCAAGCCCTCTGACCGAAATAGTTTTCAAGCCCCCAATACCTCCATAATCCTTCACAATCACTCCGGCAAAATGTTTTACAACATCTGAAAGTTGTAAAGCATTCATGGCTGCAATGGTGGAAGCGTTAAAAGTCTGAATCGGAGTTAAAGTGTTGTGATGTTGTGGCAAAGCCACTGCCGTAACCGTCAATTCGTGCATCACATGCACGCTGTCTTTTTGAGCAAACAGGCTCCCAAAAGAGCAGAAAAACAAAAACAACAAAGCAGGCTTCCCCGAAAACGAGAAAATCCTGTGTATCCATTGAACAAAAGGAATAAATAAAAACATAAAAAACTGTTTGCAAACAAACAGCTTTCACGGGAATGCAAAATCAAATGGAAACTATGCCGATTCTCATTTGGTTACAAGCTCTTTCCTCGAAAGCTCTAACATTGACTTTTGCATGGCAGGTCTCCTGACTTGTCCTCGTTTCAAACAGCCTTCCCATTTTAAATACAATAGTGGCTAAAGATGTTGTTGAAACGTTGCATAGGACTTACAGTAGCGGGACTGTTCAGGACTTTCACCTGATTCCCTTTTAATCGTTTGACATGAACATGCCGAAACGAACCAATGCGACCACAAAGATATAATTTATTTCCGAAACAGACCCAATGTAAGAGAATATTTGAGCCTGCAAAGTGTTACTATCTGATAAAAAGAAAGATAACATTTTTAGTCTGTCCAAAAACGCAGAAACCGATCCATTAACACAAATCTCGAATTCACTGAGAAAAAAAGGACTCACCTACTAAAAACGCATTAAGCCAAACACAAAATAAAGATTTTCAAAAAAATTATTCTTGAAAATAAACACGTTTCACCCTTCGTGACACATTGGTCAATAATTCATATGAAATGGTTCCGATAGAAGAGGCTACTTCTGAAATTGGCAACGGATCGCCAAAAACAACAACCGCATCTCCTTCGTGAACATCCAGACCCGTCACATCAATCATGGTGACATCCATGCAAACGGTTCCAACGACTGGCACAATGTGATCATGAATCAACATTCTGCCGACTCCATTGCTAAAACGACGATCGTACCCATCAGCATAACCAATGGGTAACACGGCAATCGTACTATCTTGATTCATCATTCCTTTTCGACTGTATCCCACTGTGTCACCCGCTTTGATATGTCTAATTTGCAACACAGTAGTCGTGAGAGTACAAACATTTTTGATCTCTGGCGATCCAACAGCACTGATGCCATAATGTCCAATTCCTAAACGAACCATATCAAATTGGTATTCAGGGAATCGTTCAATACCGGCTGAATTTAACAAATGTCTTAGCACTCGATAACCACACGCAGCCTGCAATTGATCGGCACATCGAGAAAAAATAGTCGCCTGCTGATGAGTAAACGCATCAAATTGTGCTTCATCGGCTCCGGCTAAATGAGAAAACACCGATTGAACATGAATACTGCCCGTGGATCGAATGAGCGATATCAACTCAGGCATATCGTTTTCTTCAAATCCCAATCGATGCATTCCACTATCAATCTTGATATGAACAGGGTAATCAGAAATACCTTGCCTTGAGGCGCTTTTAATGAAAGTCTCTAATAAATGAAAGCTATAAATTTCTGGTTCTAATTGATATTCAAACAACAGATTAAAACTATTCGCTTCAGGATTCATGACCATGATCGGAATGTTAATTCCTTCACGGCGAAGTTCAACGCCTTCATCGGCAACAGCCACAGCAAGATAATCACATTGTTGTTGCTGAAGCGTTCTGGCAACTTCCACCGCACCACTTCCGTAAGCAAACGCCTTGACCATACTGACAATACGCGTTTCAGGGCGTAGTTTTGACCGAAAATAATTGAAATTATGGATTAAAGCACTTAGATTCACTTCCAAAATGGTCTGGTGCGCAATGTTCTCAAGCTGTTCTGACAAAAACTCAAAATGAAATTTTCGCGACCCTTTCAACAAAATCACTTCATTGCGCCAACTTTTCCATGTTTCAGATTGAAGAAAAGCTTCCGTTGTATCATAAAATGAGACGTTAGGCAAACGAAAACAATCAGCATGTCTTGAAATTTCAACGCCAATCCCGATAAATCGCTGAATCCCATTATCTTTTATCAATTGTGCTATGTGCGAATACAACACTTCTCCTTTTTCGCCACTTTGCAAAATATCGGACAAAATAATGGTTTTTTTCATTTGCTTGTCCTTGGCCTGACGATGCAGAAAATCAAGAGCAATGCTCAACGAATTGATATCCGCATTGTAGCTGTCGTTAATGACCAGACAATCATTGCGACCCTCTTTGACTTCCAAACGCATAGCCACCGGTTCTAATCGGCTCATTCGTTCAGCCAACACCCCTGCATCGATAAGTTTTCCGGCAGTCAGTTCGTCCAACACAATCCATGTAGCTAAACAATGCAAGCTGTTTTCAATCGAAGCATCATCCGTGAACGGAATGCTGTATTGATAACTACGCTCAGCCCATTGACAGGAAATGTTGGTGCTTTTGGCATTTTTTTCAATCTTTTTAATTTGCAAATGAGCCGATTCGCTGTAACCCCACGTAAAACGACGACATTTCAATGACGATTCAGCAATACATTGTTCCACCAACTTCTGATCTTTACATGAAATGAGCCATTCACTGTCAACAAACAATTGTAGTTTTTCGTTGCATTTTTCAATTAAAGAATGAAAATTTTCCTGATGAGCCTGTCCGATATTGGTCATCAATCCGATTACCGGCCGAATGATATGTTCCAACCGCTCAATTTCTCCTTTTTGTGAAATACCGGCTTCAAATAAAGCCAAATTATGCTGTTCATTCAATTGCCAAACAGACAAGGGAACACCAATTTGAGAATTATAGCTGCGGGGCGAGCGCACCAAATTGTATTCTGCATACAACAATTGCGATAACCACTCTTTTACAATCGTCTTGCCGTTACTTCCCGTAATCCCGATAACAGGCAGTGAAAAATGATTTCGATGAAATGCAGCCAATTGTTGCAATGCCCTCAATGTGTCGGGGACAACTAAAAAATTAGCTTCGTCCATGGAAGCAAAATCATGCGTAAAATCACTCACCACAAAATGGCGCACACCACGATGATACAAGTCACGCACATAGCGATGTCCGTCATTACTACTGGAACGTAATGCAAAAAACAAGGTTCCTTCGGAATAAATCAAAGAGCGACTATCCGTTAATAAACGAAAAATCGGACCATCATTTCGAACAATGGAAGTGCCACCGACAATTTGAGCTATATGAAAAAAAGAATAATCCATGATCAATTTACCTAAACATACATTTTAAACCAAAGCACAAGGACGTAATCCAAACAAAGCCGTACCAATACGCACCATGGTACTGCCTTCTTCAATGGCCAGAAGATAATCATTCGTCATGCCCATAGATAAAACAGAAAAATCAGTTCCTACAGATTCCACATCATCTTTAATTTCCTTAAATAAACGATTAAGCGTTCGGAATTCGGTTCGAATTTGTTGTTCATCATCTGTATTCGTAGCCATTCCCATCAAACCGACAATATGCAGAAATTTGAATGATTGAAATAAAGAAGAGTGAAAAAAAGGCCTTACCTCATCCGGAGAAAAGCCAAACTTGGTTGACTCTTGTGCAATATGGACCTGCAAAAGTCCCTTGATATGAATATTCATTTTGGCAGCTTCTTTTTCAACAGTCTCAATCAAATGAAGTGAGTCAAGGCTTTGAATCATTTTTACCAATGGAAGAACTGTTTTAACTTTGTTAGTCTGCAAATGGCCAATAAAGTGCCAATCAATATCTTTGGGCAATGTAGCCTGTTTCTGCACTAATTCCTGAACGCGACTTTCTCCAAATTGCCTCAAACCAGCCTGATAAGCCTCGTAGATCGCTTCTTCGGGATGAAATTTGGATACCCCAACCAATTGAACATGCGATGGTAAAGTTAAGGCAAGTGCCTGATAATTTTGAACAATGTTCATAATCAATCAAATTTGAGAACCTGAATCCTGAGCAACAGAAGAAACCGGATTTCCCTGAGATACCATGGGAAAAACATCCATAATGGGAGTTTCCGCAATGGCGACAACTTCCCAATCAGACAACGTATTTTTGAGACGTTCCATCAAAACGGTTAATGATTCTTTCAAATCAACTGCCTGAACCATCATTGTTGCTGCCGTTTTTTTCTCTACGGCTTTTTCTTCGTCCAACGTCACAAAATTAACTTTACACCGATACCATTTGTCTCCTGAAGGATTTTCAAACAACTCATGAATGCGAGCTCTGCGAATGTTGCTGACCACAAATTCACCACTGACAAACGGTTCAATTTCCTTGATAATTCTCGCTTCCGCCTCAGTAAATGAAAGGGCATCAACCAGATATGGCTCAGTCACTTTCTTCGGCAATCCATCTTCTCCCGTTTTATCGTAACGTACTTTACATTCAAACCAATTATGCATAGATCTATCTTTTGTTATAATAAAATTTCACCTTCCTATCCAATCAAATCATCCTTAATCCTCCTCGTATGGTTGATTCCACCACAAAGGTAAAGTTTTATTGATAAATTCTATTCACCATCGCATAAATACCGATGCATTGAAACAAGTCCATCTGCAAACGTTCGTGTTTTAACGCTAAATAGTCATACAATCAATCCATTAATATTTTACAGATATACATTGACGTTGATTATTAATTTATCCTATATGTTAATTATATTAATATTATTTTTATTTGTATTGTTATTCTATTTTTATTATATTTGCAAACACAATTTTAATCATTATAAATAATAATATTGTATCTTATTTCCTTAGAGAAATAAACCTATTTATTTCATTTATAGGCTTTTAATACGTTATGTTTATTTTTATTCATTAATGATTGAAAGAAAAATAATGACTCTTTTATATTAATATCTCTATTTTTTTTAATCAGTTTGATGATGAATGAGATCTCTTTCATTGTTAAACATAAAATGAACCATGTTATGCAAAAGAATTTACGCGCTTGCATCCGCACATTTGTTGCGATGAGTTTCCTTTTGTTCTCGTCTTCATTGATTTCGACACCCATTTCTGCTCAAACGATGGACTTATCTACTCCTTATGTTCAAAATTTTGATGCGATAGGAACTACAGCCACCGCCACGTTACCTGCAGGATGGAAAGCCGATAAATTAACTTCTGTTCGTACAGTTGGTTCTTACACTAGCACTAGTGCCGTCACGGCAACAACACAGGTTGGTGGAAATAACTTGGCCAGTAATGCACCAAATGGGATTTACAATTTTGGAGCAGGTGATCAAGCATCGGCAACAGATCGTGCGATAGGCGGTTTATCAAGCACTTCATCTTCAAAAAGCGTCAATTGTTATGTACAGATCCAATACACCGGCACTTCAGCCGTTAATACATTAAACATTAGTTATGATGTCGAAAAATATCGTGATGGAAAAAATTCAGCAGGTTTTTCCATAAGCCTCTATTATTCATATGATGGGGCCACCTGGACGAAGGCTGATACTTCATTATTTAAAACTTCATTCAGTGCTGATGGAGATAATAATGGATTTACTTCTGCTCCTGGAAGTGTCACTTCTGTTTCAAACAAAGCACTCTCGTTGTCGAAATCATTAAATCCTAACGATACGATTTATTTGGCTTGGAACTATTCAGTAACATCAGGCACAACAACATCCTATGCACAAGCCTTAGCCATAGACAATGTTTCTATTCAACCTGTAGTGGTCATAGGAACCAATAAAATGGACACCAAAGGATCCAACATGCATGTCTTTTCATTAAATAAACAAATCATCATTGAAAATGCGGAAGCGGCTATTCAACTATTTGATGCTTACGGTAAACAAATCATGCATCAAACAAAACCTTCTGAAAGAATAGCTATTTCAGTACCGCAAGGATTATACATTGTCAAGGTGGGAGAAAACAACGTGAAAGTTTTGGTGAAATAAAGAAATACAACCTGCTTAGATAAAAATGAGTAAAACGAACGATTTCTATTGTTGCACAAAATCGACTGAATACTAATAGTTTAAAATTCAATTGTTTAAAATTTAAAAATTATTAAGATAGGAATCCGCACAAAATCAAGAATTCGTACTATATTTGTCAATTCAAAAATTTAAATCTCAAAAATATGAAACTATTTACTCATTTTTCAAAAATTGCACTAACAGGCATTTTTTTAATAACAGGGTTTACCCTTTCAGCACAAACCACTGTATTAAATGACACTTTCAGTGATCTGATAAACGGATCATTTAGTAATCAGGATACGACCGTCATGGCCAATCCATTTCCTTCCAATCGTGTAGATCAATGGAATCACAGCAAATGCTACCAAGTTTATTATGGTGCCACTGTCCTGAGAATCGGGACCCAAAAAGCAGCAGGAATTTTACAATCGGACACCTTAGATTTATCCGGAAGTTTTACCATTTCTTTCAGTGGTTATTCTTGGGCATTTGACGCCAATAACATTCATATCATGTTGAATGGAAATCTTTTAACAACTGTCACATTCCCAAATGGGCCGGTTAATAACATAGGAGACTTAGCACAATACACCATCAATGGATCCGGAGGAACCGGAAAAGACGTCATTGCATTTGCAGGCATTTCGCAATACAATCGGTTTCTTTTGACGAATATCGTCATTAAACAGTATCCTGCAACAGCTATTTCTTTCGTCTCCAATGATTCACAAAAAGCACCGTATGCTATTCAGGGAGTATTATTTATTAATACTGATCAACCAAAAACGGTTTACATTTATTCAGCCACAGGATCAGTAGTACGTTCCTTTATGAGCAACTCCGGAACGAATACAGTCTCCTTGCCTCAAGGATTGTATTTAGTAAAGATCGGAAGCAAAGTTTATAAAGTTTTAGTACAATAAAAGCTCATCACAACTTGAATGAAGAGGCTGCGTTTGAATGGATGCAGCCTCTTTTTTTCTACCAAAGAATCAACGCTAACCGATACGCCATTTTCTCATATTAAACAAAAAAGATAACTTTGTGATTCATTCAATCCAACGCTACAATGCAATTTTTATACACACTTTCAATCTATTGCTATCAGTACTTCATTTGCTTTGTTTCTCTTTTCCATTCGAAAGCGCGTCAAATGAGGCAGGGACAAAAGCAAACCATTTCTATCTTAAAACGCACATTAGATCCCACCAGAGAGACCTTTTGGTTTCATGCAGCATCGTTGGGCGAATTTGAACAAGGAAGGCCGTTAATTGAAAAAATAAAACAACAATCTCCTGATATTCAAATTGTACTAACTTTTTTTTCTCCATCCGGTTATGAAATACGAAAAGAGTACAAAGGAGCCGATGTCGTTTGTTATCTCCCTTTTGATACAAAAAAGAAGGCATCTGAATTCATTCAGACAACGAATCCAAGTAAAGTTATTTTTATAAAATATGAATTTTGGGCAAATTACTTAACCATTCTTCATCAACGAGCCATACCAACCTTTTTGATTTCTGCCATTTTCAGACCGGAGCAACTGTTTTTCAAAAAATACGGTTTTTTTTATCACCGTCTGTTGACCTTTTTTGACCACATTTTTGTACAAGATCAAGATTCTGCCAAATTACTTTCCACGCATCATATAAGTCATGTATCCGTTGCAGGAGACACGCGCTTCGACCGCGTGGTTGCTATCGCTTCAGAAGCCAAACAATTGCCTGTCATTGAGAAATTTGCCCAAAATCATCCCGTATATATTATGGGCAGTTCTTGGCCAGCTGATGAAGCGCTCATGATTCCTTATTTTAACACACATTCCTCTTTCCGATTAATCATTGCACCTCACGTAACCAGTGAGTCACACATATCGGCCATTTGTAATGCATTAAAACGCCCTTATCTTCGACTGTCCGAAGCAACCACCCAAAACGTAATGAATGTTGAATGTTTGGTGGTTGACAGTATTGGATTGTTAGCATCCATCTACCGATATGGAACAGCAGCATACATTGGTGGAGGATTCGGCGTAGGTATTCACAATGTTTTAGAAGCGGCGGTATATGGAATGCCGGTTATCTTTGGACCAAATTATCAAAAATTTCGCGAAGCAACCGACCTGATACGAGTTGGCGGAGGATTCTCCATTCACTCCCAAGAAGCTTTATACGACATCCTAAACGACTGGGAAATAGAAAATCAAAAAATCAAAAGAGCAGGAGATGCAGCTGCAAGATATGTGCGTAAACAACAAGGAGCTACTGAAAAAATACTGCAATATATTGTTGACAAGTAAAAGGCAAACATAAAAATTGCGCGGCAAAATTTTTTGCCACACAATTTTTAAAAGATTTTACCATTGCATCGATTGATGGGCATCCTCCCAAGCTTCGATAGCTTGTTTTTTACTCAACAAATAATCGATGTCATCCAAACCATTCAACAAGCATTCTTTTTTGTAAGCATTGACGTCAAACGATTCAGAAGTTCCATCAGCATTATTGGTGATGATTTGATTTTGCAAATCGACAGTAACCGTCATGTCAGGATTGGTTCGGATCGCTTCAAATAATCGTGCCAAAAAAGCTTCAGAAACCACAACCGGCAGCAATCCGTTGTTGAGGGCATTGCCTTTAAAAATATCGGCAAAAAAACTGGAAACAACGACTTTAAAACCATATCCCACCAATGCCCAAGCGGCATGTTCACGACTCGATCCACTTCCGAAATTTTTGCCTGCCACTAAAACTTCTCCATGAAAGAGTGGATTATTCAGTACAAAATCGCGAATAGGCTGACCGCTTTTATCATAACGCCAATCTGCAAAAAGATTAGCACCAAATCCTTCACGAGTAGTAGCTTTCAAAAAACGAGCCGGTATGATCTGGTCTGTATCCACGTTTTCAATTGGAAGTGGGACACACGTTGACGTAAGTGTTTGAAATTTTTCCATGATTGGTTGAATTAATATTAAACATTGGACGGATCAGTAATTTTTCCTGTGATAGCAGCGGCTGCGGCCACCAGAGGACCGGCAAGCAAGGTTCTTGCTCCGGGGCCTTGTCTCCCTTCAAAATTACGATTCGACGTCGAAACAGCATATTTTCCGGCCGGAACTTTATCCTCATTCATAGCCAAGCAAGCTGAACATCCCGGTTGCCGAAGTGTAAACCCGGCATCTTGCAAAATTTTATCCAATCCTTCAGCACGAATTTGTTTTTCAACTGCCCATGAACCAGGAACAAGCCATGCTATGACATGCTCAGCCTTCTTCTTCCCTTTCACCAATGAAGCAAAGGCTCTAAAATCCTCGATACGACCATTGGTACAACTTCCAAGAAAGACGTAATCTATCGGTTTCCCTTCCATTTTTTCTCCAGGAGTAAAACCCATATATTTCAACGCTTTTTCAAACGAAATTCGGCTGGAAGGATCAATTTGATCCAAAGTCGGAATGGAGGAATGAATTGAAATTCCCATGCCGGGATTGGTTCCATAAGTAACCATTGGTTCAATCAGAGCAGCATCGAATGTCACTTCCCGATCAAAAACAGCGCCTTCATCCGTGGGCAATGTTTTCCAATAAGCCACCGCTTTATCCCATGCAGCGTCTTTTGGAGCATATTCACGCCCTTTGATATAAGCAAACGTGGTTTCATCCGGTGCAATCATTCCACCGCGAGCTCCCATTTCAATACTTAAATTACATACCGTCATGCGTTCTTCCATCGACAAAGCCTGAATGGCTTCGCCCGCATATTCTACAAAATAGCCGGTTGCACCACCGGTCGTCAATTGAGAAATCGTAAACAATGCTAAATCTTTAGCTGTGACACCTTTACGCAACTTACCGTGATAAGTGATGCGCATCGTTTTAGGACGAGGTTGCAGAATGCATTGAGAAGCAAGAACCATCTCCACTTCACTGGTTCCGATTCCAAAAGCAATCGAGCCAAAAGCACCGTGCGTAGAGGTGTGACTATCGCCGCAAACAATCGTCATTCCAGGTAGGGTTAACCCATTTTCGGGACCAATCACATGGATAATCCCATTTTTAGGATGACCCAATCCAAACATGGTAAGTCCGAATTCTTGTGCATTACGAGTTAACGTATCGACCTGATTTTTTGAAATAGGGTCTTTTATCGGTTGATCCTGAAACAATGTAGGAATGTTATGATCCGGAGATAAAAAAGTTTTTTCGGGTCGAAAAACCTTCAGTTTGCGTTTTCGAAGTCCGTCAAATGCCTGTGGGCTGGTCACTTCGTGACAATAATGACGATCAATGTATAACTGCGTTGGTCCGTCAGGAATGGAAGTAACGACATGTTCATCCCAAATTTTGTCAAATAATGTGCGTTTCGTCATAAGAATGGATTTGATAATTTATATTTAACGACTATTCAACTTGAAAGATCTTTAATTAATCGGTCCCTTTCTGAAAAAGCATTGATATGAGCCATATACATGGCTTCAATTTCTTTTGATTGCTCAGTTTGATGGAAAGTGCCTTGAGCATCAATTGTTTGTTCCATCAGTCGGAGCAAGAAACCGACTGTCATTTTATGAATATCAAAAGCCGGCTGATAACCCACTTGAGCATCATTCACTTCGCGCAGCACCGATGCATTCACTAAAGCCTGAAGCATTCTTTTCACGACATGTTCAGGCAATTTGTACGAAGCAGCCAGAGTTTGTACGGTTGGAGGTTCCTTCGCATGCTCAAATCGCTTGACTACCGCATGAACCAATAACGTGTAAATAATTTTTTGCTGAAGCATTGACAATGTTCCACTACTTCGTTCAATTTGGATGCGATGAATGTGTTCTATGCTGTAAGCGATCTTGCCTCCAACGAGAAAAATAACCCATGAATAATATAAAAAAAGAAGCAACAATGGTAACGCAGCAAAACTGCCGTAAATGGCATTATATTGAGCCACTCCGATTTGAAAATTAACATAAATATATTGCCAAAACTGGAACAGAGTACCTGCAACAAAAGCGGCAAATAATGCAGGCTTAATTTTTACTTTTTCGTTGGGCATCATTATGTACAGACAAGCAAAGAGGATCCAACTCATGACATAAGGGATAAAGCGAAAAAGAGGTCGCCAATAACCATTGAATGAAAGAGGATCGGACATGTCGCGCAAGGTGTGATAAAACCAAATCTGAGCAGCCGAAGAAACCAGCAAAAAGAGAGGTGCTAATGCCGTTATGGCCGAATAATCGGTAAATTTTCGCAGAATGGATCGTTTCTTTTCAATATGATGAATATCATTCATGGCATCCTCAATGCGTCCCAACATGTTAATCACGGCATAAAACAAAAAAATCAAACCCACAACGGCAATTAATCCTCCTTTGGTGTGTTCCAGCAAAGAATTGGTAAAATTCAAAATAACAGGAAGTGCATCCCCAGCCCACAGCAGATTATACGTCATCCATTTTATCAAAAGCTGATCCAACCCAAATCCTTTTGCAATGCCAAAGAGTAAAGCAAAAACAGGAACAATGGAAAATAAAGAAAAATAGGTCAACGCCGACGCTCTTGAATTCAATGATCCGTTAGTCCAATCTTCAAAAGTAACAATGACAATACGAAGCACGATCAATCCATTTCTTTTAACTTTGGAAAGAGGCTTCAAATCCATTTGCCACACCTGATGTTTCAGGAAATGCTGAAGACGAGTGAAGAAAGAGTCCCTGCCTGTTGACATATTCAATGCATTATAAACTTATTGGATAAACTTATTGATTGCATCAATATAAGCTTCAACGGAAGCCGCAATGATATCGGTGTTGGCTGCAAATCCATAATACAAATTCCCGTCATATTCAACCTGCATATGCACTTTTCCCACGTCATCACTCCCTTTCGTGATGGCCTGAATGAGAAAATCATTTAACGTCATTTTTCGATTGATAATTCGTTTCACTGCATTAATACCGGCATCCACAGGGCCATTTCCTGATGCTGCAGCTTCAAAATGTTCTCCTGCAATAGACAATCCAATGCTCGCAACAGACCGAATGCCAACTCCGGATGTCACTTGCAAATATTCCAATTTGATGCGTTGATTTGCGATTCGTTCTTTGCCGACAAGGAATAACAGATCATTGTCGTTGATGTCTTTTTTTCGATCAGCTAATTTAAGAAATTCCTCGTAGATTTCATCCACCCGTTTATTGTCTTTCAAATCAACTCCAAGCATGTGCAATCGATGTTTCAAAGCAGCGCGTCCACTTCGAGCAGTCAAAACAATGGAATTTTCGTCAATTCCAACTTCTTTTGGATCAATGATTTCATAGCTTTCTCTGTTTTTCAACACACCATCCTGATGTATGCCTGAAGAATGTGCAAAAGCATTGCGTCCGACAATTGCTTTGTTAGGTTGCACCGGCATGTTCATCAAACTCGAAACCATTCGACTGATCGAAATGATTTTTCGCGTGTTGATATTCGTTTCGATATTCAGTTCCTTATGACTATTGAGAATCATCACGATTTCTTCAAGGGCTGTGTTACCGGCGCGTTCTCCAATGCCATTGATCGTTACTTCTACCTGACGTGCTCCATTCATCACGCCGGCTAAGGTATTGGCTGTTGCCATGCCCAAATCATTGTGACAATGAGTGGAGATGATGGCTTTATGAATTCCGTCCACATGTTCAAAGAGATATTTAATCTTTTCAGCATAATTGACCGGCAAACAATAGCCAGTAGTGTCTGGGATATTAACGACGGTTGCTCCCGCTTTGATGACAGCTTCAACCACGCGAGCCAAATATTCATTGTCTGTACGGCCTGCATCTTCAGCATAAAACTCCACATCTTCCACATATTTCTTGGCGTACTTGACGGCTGCAATGGCACGTTGCAAAATCTCCTCCCGATTGGAATTGAATTTGTACAAAATATGATAATCGGACGTACCAATCCCCGTGTGAATCCTTTTCTTTTTGGCATATTGAAGCGCCTGAGCAGCAACGTCAATATCTTTTTCAAGGCCACGAGTCAACGCACAAATAGTAGGCCAGGTAACAGCTTTAGAAAGTTCGACGACTGAATTAAAATCACCCGGACTTGAAATGGGAAATCCGGCTTCAATGATGTCAACACCAAGAGTTTCCAGCGCTTTAGCCACTTCTATTTTTTCAACCGTATTTAATTGACATCCAGGTACCTGTTCACCATCACGCAATGTTGTGTCGAAAATATACAATTTATCCATAATATATTGCTGTTAAAAATTTGTTTTATGTTGATTTACAAACGCTTAATTTATTTTTTAACACTAAAGATGTATGAAACTCGCCCAAATAATCATTTTTTTTGAGTATAAGTATTTTTCTGACTCGTTTCTTATTATTAAAAAAGCCTCTCCACCATGAAGTGAGAAAGGCTTTTCTAATTCTTTAATCTATGAACATGAACACAATGCCCCTTCACTTCTGCACTCGAGAGCACAAAAGTCGTAAACTCAACAATATGAAAGAGGCATCACTCATCTTTTAACGCTTTGATGATGCAAAGATAAATGGATAATTTGAAAGATACAAATAATTTGAAACTATTTTAGTTAAATAAGAATCAAATAGCAATTTATAAAGCCATATTACAAATAATTTGTTTTTCTATGTCTGAATAATAACGAATTAATCCTCTTCAAGTAAAACTTGGAGTGATGGCACAATGATATCGGCCCAACCTTCCGCAATATTGTCATAGGCTTCATCAGGAATGTTAAGGTGATTAATTTCTAAACTGGTTCCCCGTTTATGAGGATGCATTTTTAAGGTAACGATGGAAGGAATCGGTTCATCTTCTCCAAAATACCATTGTTGCACGATTTTCTTATTTTCCTCAAATTCAATATTCTGTCCACAAATATCACCGCCCCACCATTCAAATTCAGTGCCGGCAATCGGCGTCATGACCGCTTCCTCTCCTGTCCAAGCCGTGATCATTTCTTGTTTTGTCAAAGCGGCATACACATCCTGAGGTGGCGCCTGAATGACAAATTGCATTTTGAAATTTCTCATAAGTTCATATTTATTTTTCTCGTTTCAAAGCACATAAAACGCCATGACGAATCATTTCATTCAACATGCGCCTTTTTATGGTTTGTTCCTTCATGTTCAGATCAACTCATTTTTAAGTTAGAAAAAGCATGGATTCTAACTAAATTGTTGTTTATCAGCACAATTATTGCAAAAGCTACAGCAACCTTATTTATTAAATTCACGTAGTTTGACATTCGTGATCACCTTTTTGGTATGCAACGTAAAATCGCCTTGCATGATCCAACCATAATAACCGGGATCCTTTTTCAAAACATCGGCCACTTTTTGACCTTTATACTTTCCAAAATTAAACAGTTCTTGTTCGTTTTCATCGTAAACGATGCGACCGGCAAAATCGGCATTTCGGGTAAAGGCTGAAAATTTTGAAAGAAAATTGACATCATTTTCCAAATCAGGATAACGATCCAATTGAGCTTTCAACACTTCATAAGTAGCCCTCGTGTCAGCTTCGGCGCTATGAGCATTTTCCAAATCTCCATCACAATAAAATTTATATGCAGCCGCTAACGTGCGTGGTTCTTTTTTATAAAAAATGGTTTGAACATCAATAAACTTTCGGCGCATCAGGTCAATATCGACTTCAGCACGCAAAAACTCTTCTGCCAGCAAAGGAATATCAAACCGATTGGAATTATAACCTGCCAAATCGCAGCCTTCAATGACTTTAGAAAGATTCTTGGCTATCGCCGCAAAAGTTGGAGCATCAGCAACATCTTCATTACGAATGCCATGAATGGCCGTTGTTTCGGGCGGAATCGGAATCCCGGGATTAATACGCATGGTTTTACCTTCTTCTTTCCCGTTCGGATAAATTTTAAGATATGAAATCTCAACAATTCGATCCGTTGCTATGTTCATACCGGTTGTCTCAAGGTCAAAAATAACCAGTGGATTTTTTAAATTCAGTTGCATGTTGGTTGAGGTTTTGAGTTTTATTTGTTTGTTGTTTCTTGGTTCGGGTCAATAATGATTGCTTCTGTCCTTCGATTCAGTGCACGACCATGTTCAGTATGATTATCGGCAACAGGTTGCGTATCGCCAAAGCCTTTCCATTGCAATCGAGAAGCCTCAATGCCATGCTGAACAAGATAATGAACCACCGCTTCTGCCCGTTGAGCAGAAAGTTGCAAATTATAAGATTCACTTCCGATGCTGTCAGTGTGACCGGCGATCAACAGATGCAAAGCCGGATAACTTTTCAATAACAACAGAAGTTGATTCAACTCTGCTTCAGACGAATGCTGAATTTTTGCTGAATTAAAATCAAAATAAATATCTCGAAGTGTTATTTTCTCTCCGTGAGCAATTTTTTTCAATGGAATCGTATGGAATGAGGCAGCATCATCCAACGAGGCAAAATAAAATAAATAGCCTTCCTTGACCACAGAAAGAGCATAATGCCCTGTGTCAGGATAGCAAATACTGAATCTGCCTGTGTATCGATCAGCCACAGTGGAAAAAACGGATTGATCGGTGGTTAGATCAATTACTTGAACATACGCAGGCGTTGGCACATTCTGCAACACAGGGGTTACTTGACCGGTTTTGCACTGCATAGGCTGAGGTTGGTCAATATCAGGAAGACGGACACGATAAATCTGTTGCAACCGACGTCCGGCATGAACCCTGTTGGACGAAAAAAAACCTATTTTTCCATTTGCATCGGTTGTAAATCCTTGATCATCAGCATAAGAATTAATAGGATAGCCCAAATTTTGAGGATTTGACCAATGTCCATTCCCATCTTTTCTTGAAAAAAAGAGATCCTGCCCACCTAAACCAGGATGTCCATTGGACGAAAAATAGAGCGTTTTATTATCGGGGTGAATAAATGGAGATGTTTCATTTTCCGGTGTATTAATAGGTTTCCCTAAATTTTCAGCATGAGAAAACAACAAGGTGCCATCTGATTGTTTTTCGACACGACAAGACCAAATGTCCATGCCACCAACGCCACCTGGACGATTGGAACAGAAATAGAGTGTTTTCCCGTCACTCGACAACGAAGGATTACTTTCCCAAAAACGAGTATTCAAAGGACCATCAGGATGAATAGGTTGCGACCAGCCGTTGCCATGCCGAATGAGGTAATAAATATCGCAGCTTCCCAAACCATCGCTTCGATCGGATGCTACAAAAAACAAATAAGCACCATCCACCGAAAAACTCACAGATCCCTCATTGAACGGCGTGTTCAGTCGATGACTCAAAGCTTCATCAGGAATCCATTGATGCAATGAATCTTTATAAAAAATACGAATATCCTCTTGCGATTCGGCCATTGATGGAGCATCGCAATGACTTACCGTAACCGAAAACAATGAATGGTCAGGCGAAATGCTTGGCCAATACGTATCTTCGTTGCTGTTGAAGACATCCGTCCATGTTGGTAAAGCTTTGACAGGGTGTTTTTGTAATGACAACGCAAATTGAATTTTGGTTTTCCATCGAGCATAATCAGGTTGCAATGAATCGCATTTCAACAACAAAGAATCAGCCGATTGATAAGCACCTTTAGAAAAAAAAGATGCCACTTGATCCATTTTCCCTTGAGATATAGCTTTTTGTGGATGACCTGCCACGGCAGCAAGCGGGAAAAAACACCCAAGCATCAAAAACAACCAACATTTTTTCCCAACCATATCTTTTTTTGTATTTTAACCCAAGGAATAAAAAACACGAAGTCAACCAACGAACGAAAAGAGAGAAGAAAAAGTTACCGCTTAAATGCAACCTATTCCCCATTCAAAGCGAATATTCCTTTTCGGGTAACCCACTGCCGATTTCAAAAAAGACGTTTTGAATAACGATTTAATTATCAATTTTCAAGATCAGAAGCGATCATTGTGCGAACCTGTTGCATTAATTCTTGTTGGTTCTGTTCAAACAATTCTTTGGAATATGGAATCGGATCATGAATGATTAAGGTGAGCGTGCCGGGATGAATATTAAAACTATCTTTCGGCATCACGTCATGAGTCCCTTTAATGGTTAATGGAACGATTGGCAATCCAATGGAACCGGCAATGGTAAAAGCGCCTCGTTTGAATTTTCCCAACGTTCCGTCCTTCGACCGCGTCCCTTCGGGGAAAACGGTGATAGAAGCGCCATTTTTGAGTTTCATTTGCGCCGTTTCAATACTTTTGATGGCAGCCATTGGATTGCTGCGATCAATAAAAATATGGCCTGCTGACTCACAGGCAGCACCAACTAAAGGAATTTTACGTAACTCCTTTTTCATAATCCATTTAAAACGATTGTTTAACCATCCGTAAATTAAAAAAATGTCATATGCACTTTGATGATTGGCTGCAAAAATATAAGAACGATTGGGATCGATTTTTTCCTTCCCAATCACTTTCACTTTGATAAACATTCCTCTACAAGCAAATCTTGACCACATTCGTGCCGGCAAGTAAGTGATATTTCGATCTTTGAAGACAGAAGCAAACAAAATCGTTGCCAGAGCAGTCAGAATCGTACTCAATGTAAAAAGCGGGAAAAAAATCAACCATTGATATAAGAATGTGAAAAAATGAAATTTTCGTTGCATATTTCAATGAATTAGTGATTTGGCATTGAATGACAATCAATGGCAAGCAACACTGTGTGCCGACTCGTAGTTTTCAATAGAAACGACTTTAATCCTTTTTTTCCGTTATCTCCGGCTGCTGACTTACTTTGCTTTGGGTGAAAAAAGAAGATGTCATTTTTGTCTTTGCGTCATTTGTTTTTAGGCGCAATTCCGTCCAAATATTTAAACAATGCCTGATATGCCTGATCACGCACCGGTTTAGGCGATAAAATCAGATCATGCATTCCGTCATGAATTTGAATGATTTGAACATTAGCTGCAATGTTAGCAGCATATTTCTTAATGTTGTCAACATCCAGCACTGCATCGGCTTTGAACAATTCATTGGTCCATTTTTTAGGATGAATAGACCGATCGGAAATCATTACCAACACCGGTTTTTCAATGTGTAAACCGCCCTGTACCCTTTTGATTGCATTATACATGGCGCTAATCCAACCATAAGTCATAACCGGCACTTGCAACATTTTCCATTCCAAATTATAAGACCATTCTCCCTTGAAATTTTTGTTCAAACTTTCGCCATAAAGAGAAAAATCCTCTCCTTTGCGTGTTTTTTCAGGATGTCGAGATCCTTCACTGGCTGCAATCGGCAAAATGGTAGCACGCACAAACGGACTCACATTCCAATCAAAAAAAGGACTATTCAAAAACAATGCATCAAACTGCTCTTTTCCGATGCGATCTTCAGCATAAACAGAAGCAACTAATCCGCCCATTGAATGTCCGCTCAAAAGCACCCAATTGTTTTTTTCATGATGGATGATTTGGAGCGACTCATCAATTTCGCCGTAATATTCAACCACATTTCGAACATCAAATTTGATTTGCCCCGGCAAAATGGAGCGTCCGCATTTACGCAAATCCACGGCATAAAAGTTGTAACCATGTTTCAGGTATTCATCCGCCATTTCTTTTTGAAAAAAATAATCATCGTATCCATGAATATACAATACAGCCCTATGTACTGCCGTATCCGGATTTAATTTGCGCACAAGCGTAGCAACAACAGGTCCGTTGTAGTCAACACCCATATCCAACGTTGTTTTTTGAAAACCATCGCCTAAAATATCAGGCACCCATGTATGTGTCATTTGTGAAAATGTGGATATTGAAATTATAAAAGCGACTAAAAACAGTACTTTCCGTTTCATTTGATCATCATTTAATTTTTTTTGTTCTTCTCTCTGTCGTTCATTCATCATTCTGACAACATTCAAATCGAATTGCTTCGTCAATCATCAGTCGATTCTTTATGAAAACACCTGCTTTTTTGATCAAAACATATTTGTGATGCCCTATTTTGAAAGTTCAAAGGTAGAAAAAAAGAATCGAATATCCAATGGAATACTTCACGGACAACGATCAATCCGTTTCCATCTTTTCTGCCGATAATGATTCGGAATGCCCAATCTTTATTGATCATCCGGCATCAAAATCGTATCTTTGTTCAAATAAAGCCTGATCTATTTTACAGCCTAATGATCAATCAATTTCTATCCGGCAAAATCATTGCACAGTTTTCATTTGAACCGACAGAACAACAACGCGTTCTGCTTGATCAACTGGCAACATTCATCGTCTCCCGACAAGAAGACCATCTTTTTTTACTGAAAGGATATGCGGGCACCGGGAAAACTTCAGTAGTGAGTGCCTTGGTCAAAGCGCTCCTGACATTGGATCAACACGTTATTTTGCTGGCTCCAACCGGAAGAGCGGCCAAAGTGCTGGCACACTATGCGGGTTATCCGGCAAAAACCATTCACAAACATATTTATCGCCAAAAATCAATCGTTGAATCCCTTTTTGTTCTCGACAAAAATGCACAACAAAACGGTTTGTTTATCGTCGATGAAGCTTCAATGATTGCCAATAACTCCGGATCAGGCATGCTGTTTGGTTCAGGACAATTACTCGATGACCTGCTGCAATTTGTTCGAAGCGGTAAAGGGTGTCGCCTCATTTTATTGGGCGATGATGCTCAACTTCCTCCGGTGATGCAGCCTATCAGTCCGGCTTTGGATAAAAGTAAATTGGAAAGTTACGGAATGAACGTAACCGAATTCACTCTCACTCAAGTAGTGCGACAAGCCTCTCAAAGCGGTATTTTATTCAATGCCACTTTGATTCGCAATCTGTTGGAGGAAAACGTCTGGCCAAAAACGGTTCATTTTAATTTGAACTTTCCGGATATCAAACGCTTGAATGGCGATGAAATCATGGATGCCATTGAATCTACGTTTGCTCACCAAAACATAGAAGATACCATCTTTATTACTCGTTCAAACAAACAAGCCAATGTCTATAACAAGGGAATTCGTCATCAAGTGTTACAAAAAGAATCAGAAATCGGCAGTGGTGACTTAATCATGATTGTTAAAAATAATTATTTCTGGAGCAAACCTTACGAAGAACTTGACTTTTTAGCCAATGGCGACATAGAAAAAGTGGTTCGAGTGTTACGCGTTCATGAAATGTACGGCTTTCGTTTTGCAGATGTCTTACTTCAACTACTTGATTATGAATATGAAATAGAAGCACGCATCCTGTTGGATTCCTTACAAACCGAATCGCCCAAACAATTGGAAGAACTCAATAAAAAACTTTTTCAGGCTGTCAGTGAGGACTATGCAGACATTCAAAATAAGCGTGAACGCGCAAAACAAATGCAGCAAAATGCGTATCTCAATGCGCTTCAGGTGAAATTTGCCTATGCTGTCACGTGTCACAAAGCACAAGGCGGACAATGGCACACTGTTTTTATTGATCAAGGGCGCGTCAACGAAGAACAACTCGATGCCGAATATTATCGATGGCTCTACACCGCATTCACACGGGCCACCGATATGCTCTATCTAATCAATTTTCCCGATCATTTTTTCATGAAATAACCTCATCATGCCACATGCTAATTATTCCTTTTCAAATAAACAATGAATACACCAATTCAAATCATTCAATGGTTTCCCGACGATTCATCCATCGTACTTCAAGAAGCTCAAAACAAAAAATTCTCGGTGGGGATTCATCCTTGTCAGATGCATGAGTCTTTATCGGAACAAGTAAAAACCATTGAGTCATTGGCTTGGCTACCTCAAATCGTCGCCATCGGAGAAACAGGACTTGACAAAACATGTTCCTTCCATTGGACACTCCAAATGATTGGTTTTAAAGAGTTGGCGCTGATCGCCGAAAAAGTTCAAAAACCATTGATCATTCATTGCGTCAAAGCGTGGCAGGAAATAATAGCCTTTCGGCGTGAGCTAAATCCTTCAATCCCGTGGATCATTCATGGATTCAGAGGCAAACCCGAATTGGCTCAATCGTTATTGAAAGAAGGCATTTTTCTTTCGTTTGGTGCCCGATTCAATGAGGATTCACTCAAGAAAACACCTCTCGAACAGCTTTGCATCGAAACAGATGAAAGCGCTCTCCCACTCGAAACCATTTACGAAACAATTGCGTCCGTCAAACAACTTCCGGTCTCAATCTTATCGCAAAAAGCCAATGTTCCGTTTCATGTTCTTCGTTCAGCGTCAAACGATGCACTCATCGATGTGCACACCCATCTTTCATCGAAATAAATCATCCATGCTTTTCAATCCATTGGCGAGCATTCACAAAAGCTTCAATCCAAGGCGTTATTTCATCTTTCAAACGTCTTTCTTCAGGATAATATGCCCATTGCCAAGGGAAAACCGCCCGTTCCAAATGAGGCATCATGGCTAAATGACGCCCATCGTCAGAACAAACGGCTGCTGCATTGAATTGTGATCCATTGGGATTAGCCGGATACTCATCGAACCGATATTTTGCCACAATATGATAGTTTTCCTCATCACCTGGAAATTCAAACTTTCCTTCTCCGTGTGCCACCCAAACGCCCAAATCACTGCCTGCCAACGATGAAAACATCACGGAATTATTCGTTGGAATCGAAACACTTAGAAAGGCAGATTCAAATTTATGTGAATCATTGTGAACCATTTTGGGATGTTGGGCGTGATTCGGATAAATCAAATTCATTTCCATCATCAATTGGCACCCATTGCAAATTCCTAAACTCAACGTGTCTTGACGTGCATAAAACCGTTCTAACGTATTCTTAGCCATGGGATTAAAAAGTAATCCACCCGCCCAACCTTTAGCAGAACCTAAGACGTCAGAATTGGAAAAACCACCACAGAAAACAATCATCTGCACATCGTCCAACGTCTCTCTACCAAATGCCAAATCAGTAGCATGCACATCCTTCACATCAAAACCGGCTAAATAGAGAGCATAGGCCATTTCGCGCTCTCCGTTTGTTCCTTTCTCACGCATGATGGCAGCACGAATGCCTGATGGTTTTCGGTCGTAACTCAAAGCAAATTGCTCAAGGCGACCTGTAAATCCATGGTTAAAGTGAAATGACAAAGGCTGTTTCTTAAAATTCTGATAACGTTGTTGAGCCAATAACTCACCGCTTTGCTTTCGATCGAGTAAATAAGAAGGTTTATACCATTGATCTCTCAATGGATCAATAAGAAGAGTATCAGTGACTTCAAAGGCAATAGTGATGGATCGTTCCCGTTGTGGTGAGCCAATTTTTGCAAAACGCACACCCGATTGATTCAATATTGCCTCCGTTGTTGACACCTCTTTTACCTGAATGACAACAGCCGGATTCTCGGCAAACAAAAATGACAAAAACCACTCATCTGTTGAAATGGGCAGTTGGAACAATCGATACGCCTCCCAAAGATCCAATGATAAACCACCTTCAGTGTTGGCAAAACACATCTCAAGCAAAGTGGTCACCAATCCACCGGAGGAAACATCATGTCCGGCCAAAATCAATTCTTGCTTTATCAGTGTTTGTATCGCTTGAAATGTGCGAGCAAAATATCCCGCATCCGAAACAGAAGGAGATTGTTCACCAACAGCATTCAATGACTGATACAATGCCGAACCGCCAAGTTGCAAAGAACTATTTGAAAAATCAACATAGTACAGTGTGGTCGCATGATCATTGACCAAAACCGGCGAGACCACCCGACGCACATCCGACACTTCAGCTACCGCCGAAATAATAACAGTTCCTGGAGCAAACACTCGTTGTCCGTCATAATGTTGTGTCATCGACAAACTATCCTTTCCGGTCGGGATATTGATGCCTAAGCTACAAGCAAACTGACTGCACGATTCCACGGCACGATAAAGCCGAGCATCTTCTCCTTTATTTTTACTTGGCCACATCCAGTTGGCACTCAATGAAACACCGTTTAATCCATGTGTAAGAGGAGCCCACACCAGATTGGTGAGCGCTTCGGCCACAGATAAAACCGATCCTGCTTCAGGATTGATCAACCCTGCTGCCGGAGCATGGCCAATGGAAGTAGCAATTCCCGCAACACCTCGATAATCCAATGAAACAACGCCCAAATCGCTCAATGGCAGCTGCAAAGCGCCAACTGTTTGCTGACGTGCCACTTTGCCGCTTACCGAACGATCCACTTTATTGGTAAGCCAGTCTTTGCAGGCCACGCCTTCCAATTGTAACACATTGGAAACATATTTTTTCCAAGATGAAAAATCAATCATCGGGTTTTGATAAGACTCCCGAAGAGATTCATCCACAATCTGTGTCCGTGGCGGATTCCCAAACATGTCATTCAATTTCAAATCAATGGGACGTTGACCATCTTTTTGTTCAAAAACCAAACGCATATCGCCGGTGGTTTCTCCTACAACGTACATGGGAGCTCGTTCGCGCTTGGCAATGCGATTCAATTGATCTACCACTGCTTCGTTGATCAACAAGCCCATGCGTTCTTGACTTTCATTGCCAATAATTTCTTTCGCCGATAACGTAGGATCACCAATTGGCAAAGCATCCATGTGGATTCGGCCGCCGGTCGTTTCAACCAATTCGGAAAGACAATTTAAATGGCCGCCGGCTCCATGATCGTGAATGGAAACCACCGGATTTTGATCCATTTCGGCTAATGCTCGTATCACATTGGCCACCCGTTTTTGCATTTCGGGATTTGCTCGTTGCACAGCATTCAACTCAATGAGATGTCCAAATTGTCCGGTGTTGACGGACGAAACAGCTCCACCGCCCATGCCGATGCGATAATTATCGCCACCCATCACCACCACTTTTTGCCCCGGCACCGGCGTTCCTTTCAAACTGTCCTCTTTTTTTGCAAATCCAACACCACCTGCCAGCATGATTACTTTGTCGTAACCATACATTTTGCCGTTTTCCTGATGTTCAAAAGTGAATACGGAACCACAAATCAACGGTTGACCAAATTTGTTGCCAAAATCACTTGCTCCGTTTGAAGCTTTTATTAAAATCTGTTCCGGCGTTTGATACAACCACCGACGAGGCGATATTTTCCCTTCCCAGCTTCGAGACTCATCGTTGCGAACATACGAAGTCATGTACACAGCAGTCCCTGCCAAAGGCAAACTTGCTTTTCCGCCTGCTAACCGATCGCGAATTTCACCGCCGGTACCCGTCGCAGCTCCATTGAAAGGTTCAACAGTGGTGGGAAAATTATGTGTCTCTGCTTTTAATGAGATAACGGATTCAATGAATTTGGTTTTGAAAAAATCAGGTTTATCGTCCGATGCAGGAGCAAATTGCTCCATGGTAGGTCCTTGAAGAAAAGCTACGTTGTCATGATACGCCGAAACCAATTGTCGAGCATTCCATTGAGATGTCTTTTTAATCAGTTGAAAAAGAGATAATTCCTTTTTTTCTCCGTCGATAATAAATTCGCCGTTGAAAATCTTATGCCGACAATGTTCCGAATTCACTTGTGAAAAACCAAAAACTTCACTGTCCGTCAACGGACGTCTGATACGCACACTCAAGTCTTTGAGATAACGAATCTCTTCGTCACTTAAAGCCAATCCTTCTGTTTTGTTGTATGCTTCAATGTCGTCAATCATCAAAATAGGATCAGGCAATTTTTGAATCGTAAAGAGCGATTGATCCAAACAATCATATTCGCTTTGCAACATCGGATCCACTTCATCGGCAGAAGCAGCAGCACTAAATTCTTCGATACGAAAAATGCCGTCAATTCCCATGTTTTGAGTAATTTCGACGGCATTTGTACTCCAAGGAGTCACCATTTCTCGACGAGGCCCGATAAAATGACCACTGATCTCTTCATGCTCCAGCAATGAAGCACCTCCAAAAAGCCACTGCAATTTGTGTATTGCTTCCGAATCTAATGATTTTCGAGCATCCACTGCGTAAATCGGATGATTATCATCCTTTTGAAAAAATAAAACCATGGGAAAAAGTGAAGGATTATTATGACTACAAAGATACTGCTTTTAATCGATTTCATCAAAGCGCCCCAATCAAAACAGCGCTCCACGACACAAACTCAAAATAGGGAAACCAATGATAATCATGTATTTAAAAAGATTGAGAGGCAATCCGTTTGAATACAAAACAACCAAAAGAAACGTATCAAAAGAGAATAAACCTAAAACAAGAAAATTTGGAACAATAAAAAAGCTATTTTTGTATTTCGTTTTTGTCATTGAAATGAACCAATTGTTGCACGACGAAACGAGCTGATTTGATACCTTCCAGCTCCATTTTTACAGGTTTTACAGGTTGCCCAATGCAAGTAAACCAAATAAAAACAGAATGATCGTGAACGACAATTTTCACCCACATTACACCAACCATTTTTGAAAAAAAAACATAACAATGCGACCAACCATTTTAATCACGAACGACGACGGGCTCATGGCCAAAGGATTACAACAATTGATTGACACGATGCGTCCCATCGGCGACTTAGTTGTTGTGGCTCCTGAAGGCCCGCGGTCAGGCATGTCGAGTGCCATCACCGTCACCATTCCAACTCGACTCCAAAACATCAGCAACGAAGAAGGACTAAAAATTTACAGTTGTTCAGGAACTCCGGTCGATTGTGTCAAATTAGGGTTGAACGTCATCTTTTCCGAAAGTGTCCCCGATCTAATTGTCACCGGAATTAACCATGGGACGAATGCTTCCATTAGCGTTGTTTATTCAGGCACCATGGGAGCAGCGATCGAAGGCTGCATCAACGAGATTCCTTCCATTGGATTCTCATTGTGCAACCATCTGCCTGATGCCGATTTTTCAGCAGTATTGCCTTTTGTACAACGCATTTCAAAAAACGTGCTGGAACATGGACTTCCCCTTGGCGTTTGCCTGAATGTCAACATGCCCGACACCACACCACGTGGAATCAAAATCTGCAGACAGGCAAGCGGCCGCTGGACCAAAGAATTTGTTCGTCATGTTGATCCGCATGGACATCCCTATTTTTGGCTGACCGGCAATTTCAAAAACGATGAGCCTCATGCCGACGACACTGACGAATGGGCATTGGCAAACGATTACATTGCAATTGTCCCCACAAAAATCGACATGACCGCGTATGAAGCCATGAAAGAACTTGAAACATGGGATTTTGACAAAGAATGATGCTTCAAAATGAATCATTCAGAACACAACCAAATGAAAAGAAAGAAGATGTATTCATGACTAAACAAGGAAAAAACAGGTTCATCGATAATTTTTGGATTGCATTGATCCTTTCCATCATCATGCCCATTATTTTCGGTTTGCTTTTTTATCATCAAGCCTACAAAGGAGATATGTCTATGTGGGAAGCGCTTCGATTAACCATCCAATGGAAACTGCCCATGTTCGGAAAGCTCATCTTGGTGAGTCTGGTTCCAAACCTGGGCGCATTGTTTTTGTTCTATCACGGAGAACATTGGCAGGCATGTCGTGGCGTCATAGTAGCCACCGCCATTTATTTTATCATTTCATTTTATTTTCTGACCTGAATTTATGCTTCGCCACCGTTAAAATTGATAGGAGGCGGCATCATCGGATTCGATCCTTCAGGAACTTTTATTTTGCCGAAAATGGATTCGTATTTTGCAATGTTATCCTGTAAAGCCATTAACAGCCTTTTTGCATGTTCAGGCGTCAAAATGATCCGTGATTTAACATTGGCTTTCGGAGTACCGGGCATGATACGAATAAAATCAATGACGAATTCAGATGATGAATGAGAAATAATGGCTAAATTGGAATAAATACCTTCTGCTACTTCTTGTGACAATTCAATATTGAATTGGTTTTCTTGATTTTCCATTGTTTTTTCTTGTTAGGGTTGTTATTTCGTAAATATAAGCAATTTTTGGCAATAACCATTTTGTGAGTTTCTTTAACCAACCATGAACGCTTCTCAAAGACGATTTTCACTTTGCATCGGGACAAAAACAACCGGCAATATAGGTTTTTGTGTCAAAGATCCCTGTTCATCTTTAGTGATTAAATACAGCTCTTGATAATCTCTGCCAACCGGAATAGCCATTCTTCCTCCTTTGGATAATTGCTCGAACAACGCCTCAGGAACAAAAGGTGCTGCAGCAGTGACCATGATCAAATCAAAAGGTGCTGCTTCGGGAAAACCTTGAAATCCATTACCTAAAATAAAATGGACATGCTGATAGCCTAATTCTTCCAGTTTTTTCTTAGCCCGTTCATGCAACTCAGGGAAAATTTCCATCGTAAACACTTCACCTGCCAACTTGGCAAGAATGGCGGTTTGATAGCCTGTGCCTGTCCCAATTTCAAGTACTTTATAAGTTGGCTTTGGATCAAGCAGTTCCGTCATTAACGCCACAATGTAAGGCTGCGAAATGGTTTGTCCGCACCACGAAGGCAGCGGCTGATCACGATAGGCGGTATCTCGATAAATGGATGATACAAAAAGATGCCTCGGCACCTCCCTCATTGCATCCAAAACATATTGATTGGTTATACCTCGTGCCATTATTTGATTTTCAACCATTTTGATGCGCTCTTGTTCTTCGGGATCCATCGTTTTTTCGTTTTAGCATTGCCACATCTTTGACGTAACGAATTTTATTACACAAAGATACATCACAACAAAGCCATTCTGTTTTCAACTGTTCGCCATTCAAATGATTTTATTGGCTTCATGCTTCGTTTTGTCAAAAGGATCTCAAACCTATATGTTCTGCCTTCAAAAAGTGTTGAATCTACATCAATAAAAACATCGAATTTGTTGCATCGACAGCGCCGTGTCAACCCACAACACCAAAGAAACAATCGAAAGAACGATGATGCTACAAGCCTTCAACAAAACAACAAACCCAATGATTTTCGTTTTCAAAATTAATTTATTCCATTATCTTTGCATATTAAATGTCTTTTAGCCATGATTTAATCATAAATCGGCTCAATGACAGTCAGTAAAAATGAAGTTCCCCTTTATTCAAAAAAAGTATGTACACCATTAGCAAAGATTTTCATTTTTCAGCCAGCCATGCATTGATGCGTTTACCCAACGAACATCAATGCCGCAAAGTGCATGGACACAACTATGTTGTCAGCATGTATTTTCGCTCCGTATCTCTAAACGAAACCGGCTTTGTGATCGATTATCTGGCGTTAGATCCCATTAAAGAATACATCAAACATCAGCTTGACCATCAGCACTTAAACGATATTTTGCCATTCAATCCCACTTCGGAAAATCTTGCAAAATATCTTTTTGACATGTTCAAACCAACTTTTCCCGAATTATTCAAAGTGGAGATCAGCGAGACTCCTAAAACAAAAGCTTCGTATGAAGTTGACTGACACGCTGAAAGTCGTTGAGATTTTCTATTCCATTCAAGGAGAAGGCGCCAATGTGGGGAAACCGGCCATTTTTGTTCGTCTGGCTGGATGCAACGAAAATTGCTGGTTTTGTGACACCGATTGGACTCATGGCATCAACATGACCATGGAGGAAATAAAAGCCGCAGTGCAACAATATCCTGCTAAAATGATTATCTGGACGGGCGGTGAACCAACCTTACAATTGACCGATGCAGTTTTGGAGCATTTCAACGGTTTTTTTCATTGCATTGAAACCAACGGCTCCAACCCTGTTCCTGCTCATATTGATTACATAGCTTGCAGTCCAAAGGTCTCCCCTGCCATTCTTCACAAGCATTTTAACTTCGTGGATGAATTTCGCTATCCTTTAAGCGTCGGACAAACGCCACCTTCCATTGATCAATTGCCACCGGCTGCTAACTATTTTGTCAGTCCTATTTTCGAAGGTGAAGAGAAAAAACGCTTTTCCCTAAACATGGAAAATCTTCACTATTGCCTTGATTTTGTAAAACAACATCCTCAATGGCGCTTATCTGTGCAGGTTCACAAGTTGCTAAAGGTAGAATGACATTTACCTCCAAAACGGATCATTCTTCTCTTTCAAAGATTTTAGTACATTTGCATGATTTCAACCAATAATAAGCTGTCCGGGCTACTTTTTTTTCACAACTGATTTTTGTGAACATCCCATAACAAAATGATTCTGAGTTAAATTCCAAAATAGTTAGTCTAAACAATACAATAAAATAAAACCTATGAACAAAATCCATTATTTTACTCGCCTCATCCCTTATTTAGTCATCCTTCTTTTCCTTTTACCGACATGGCACGTCGTTGGACAAACCGAAGATGTATTGGTTTCACACATTGACTCAACGATTATTCCCGGAAACGATTTTTTTATGTTTGCCAACGGAAGATGGTTCAAACAACATCCTATTCCTCCCAGCGAACAATCCAATGGCATTTTTCAAATGATTCAAGATACCATTAATGCCCAGATTCATGATCTTTGTGTCACCTCGGCCACCATGAGCAATGCTCCGGCAGGAAGTGCACGCCAAAAAATTGGTGATTTATATTATTCCGGCATGGACAGCATATCGATAAACAAACAAGCGACTACTCCTTTAAACAGCCTTTTTTCTCGTATCAATCGCATTGGAAGCCGAAAAGACCTTATGGAAATGGTAGCCTATATCCACACAGTGGCCGCAGCCCCAATGTTTGATTTTTACGTTGGTCAAGATGACAAAATCAGCAGTAAAAATGCCATTCATTTATTGCAAGGAGGATTAAGCCTTCCTGACCGTGATTATTATTTTGCCAACGACAAACAAGCCATCGTAGTCCGAACCCAATTTAAGATTTACCTCCAAAATCAATTTCGAAACATCGGTTATTCCACGACCGAAGCAGTGGCAGCAGCTAACCACGTCATGAGCATTGAAACAGCATTAGCCAAAGTCTCACGCGAGCGCGCGGACACCAGAGATCCATTGAAAAATTACTCCAAAATAGCACTGACAACATTTGAGCAACACCATCCACAACTATATTCAGCGGCATTTCTGAAAGCCATGGGACTGCCCAAGGTCGATTCTGTCATTGTGGGACAACCTGAATTTTTCACTTCGTTAAATCAATTGATGCTTCAATTTCCACTCTCACAATGGAAAGAGTATTTGAAATTTCAACTCATCAACGGTCTTGCAAGTTATCTGAACGACAAAACGTACTTGTTATCTTTCAATTTCTATTCCAAAACATTGAGAGGCATTCAAGAACCACGCCCACGTTGGAAACGGGTCACTGACCAGGTAAACGGAGCCTTAGGCGATTTAGTTGGCCAAGTCTATGTAGCGGACTACCTTCCTAAAGGGACCAAAGCGAAACTCTATGAAATTGGCCACCGCATCAAAGAAGTATATGCTTCAAGAATAAAAAATCTTGATTGGATGACCCCGGAAACCAAGGAGAAAGCCCTTCACAAACTCGATGTCATGATCATGAAAGTAGGCTATCCTGATCAATGGAAAGATATGAGCTCGCTCACCATCGATCGAAGTTCCTACCTCCAAAACATGATGCGTGCCAATGCATGGGCCACTCATTATATGATTTCAAAATATGGAAAACCTGTTGATCGCACTGAATGGGACATGGAACCTCAAACATATAATGCTTATTACAATCCGTCCAACAATGAAATTGTAGTACCGGGATGCAACATTTTAGTGCCGGGCTATGAACACAAAATGGCGGATGATGCCATTCTCTATTCCATTATCGGAGGTTCAACTTTTGGTCATGAAATGACGCACGGATTTGACGACCAAGGCAGCAAATATGATGCAGAAGGCAATTTGCACAATTGGTGGACACCACAAGACAGCGCTAAATTTTATGCTAAAACGCGCATGTTAGTGGCTCAATTTAATCGATACATTGCCGTGGACAGCCTGCATGTGAATGGAGCGATGACGTTAGGCGAAAACATTGCCGATCTTGGTGGAATCACCATGGGCTATCAGGCATTTCAACAAACCGATGAATACAAAGCCAATAAAAAAATCGGAGGATTAACTCCTGATGAACGTTTTTTTCTGGGCTACGCCATGGCATGGATGGTCAATGAACGCCCGCAGGCCATTGCCAATCAAGTGAGAAGCGATGTTCATTCACCGGCAAAATTTCGTGTTAACGGGCCATTATCTGATTTAGATCCCTTTTACAAAACATTTCATGTGCACAAAGGAGATGCCATGTGGCTCCCCGAATCACTTCGGGTGAAAATTTGGTAATCCTCATTCACTTCAGAAATCATCTTACTGTTGAAAAAATAAAAGGAAATTTGTTGTGCCTTTTAAACATTAACAACATGATTGCCAATAAGAAATAAACAAAGCACACTGATTTAGAATCACCCTAAATCAGTGTTGCTTTTGTAATCATTTTGACCTACTCAAACACAAAACAACATCACCTCTGAGAGGGAATCCGCAATCATACTGTGAGCCCTTTGCTTCGTGCCGAATACATTGCGAAAAAAAACATGGGTGTGTCTTCAATCTTACCAATCGCTCAAAAATAAAAAGAGGCTGTTCTATAAGAACAACCCCTTGATATGAAGATGATTAGAAAAACTTCTCACGACTCTTCAGAGACAAGCGCTTTGCGGGCTTCATTGATTTTATCCAATTCCTCGATCGATCCAACAATCAATTTGTCAAACTCACGTTGTCCCGTTCCGGCAGGAATTAAGTGACCGCAAATAACATTCTCTTTAAGGCCTTCTAATTTATCCACTTTGCCGGCAATTGCTGCTTCGTTCAGCACTTTGGTAGTTTCTTGGAATGATGCAGCAGACATGAAGCTGTTCGTTTGCAGCGAAGCACGAGTAATACCTTGTAACACTTGACTCGAAGTAGCCGGTACTGCATCGCGTGCTTCAACCAACCGAAGATCTTTCCGCTTCAACGAACTATTTTCGTCACGCAATTTACGGGCTGTAACAATTTGTCCCGGTTTGAGCGAAGTAGAATCTCCCGCATCAACCACCACTTTTTTGCCCCATAAACGATCATTTTCATCAAAAAATTCATTCTTATCAACAATCTGTTGTTCGAGAAAACGCGTATCACCGGGATCTTCAACCAACACTTTACGCATCATTTGTCGCACAATCACCTCAAAGTGTTTATCATTAATTTTTACACCTTGCAAACGATACACATCCTGGACTTCATTCACAATGTATTCCTGTACAGCCGTCGGTCCTTTAATAGCCAAAATATCGGAAGGAGTAATAGCACCGTCCGAAAGTGGGGTGCCTGCACGGACATAATCACTTTCCTGCACAAGAATTTGTTTTGAAAGCGGCACTAAATATTTCTTCACTTCTCCCATTTTGGAAGTAATCGTGATTTCACGATTTCCGCGTTTGATCTTGCCAAAGGACACTTCACCATCAATTTCAGCCACTACAGCGGGATTCGATGGATTTCGTGCTTCAAACAACTCAGTCACACGGGGAAGACCTCCGGTAATATCTCCAGCTTTGCCTACTGCTCGCGGTATTTTCACCAGCAACTGTCCTGCACTGATCATGTCTCCTTCTTCAAGGATCAAGTGAGCTCCAACCGGCAAACTGTAATTCCGAAGTGCCACACCGTCGCTGCCAATAATGTGAACAGTAGGAATACGATTTTTGTCTTTCGATTCAATAATCACTTTCTCACGCAATCCGGTAGCCTCATCCGATTCTACTTTGTAGGTTACGTTTTCAATAATATCCTCAAATTCAAGACGTCCGCTCATTTCCGATATAATGACGGCATTGAAAGGATCCCATTCGCAAATCATTTTGCCTTTGCTAACCAAATCACCATGTTTCACATACAATTTTGCACCGTATGGAATATGCTGATTTGTTAAAACTATTTTTGTTTTCGGATCAATAATGCGCAATTCAGCAAGTCGCCCAACGACTACTTGATAAGCATTATTGGTTTCATCAACGGCATCCACCACACGCAATTCATCCAATTCAACAATTCCGTCGTAACGGGTTGTGATGTTTGATTCAGCAGCAATATTGGATGCAATACCTCCAACGTGGAACGTACGAAGCGTTAACTGAGTTCCCGGTTCACCAATGGATTGAGCGGCAATAACTCCAACGGCTTCTCCTTTGTGTACCATCTTTCCGGTAGCTAAATTACGTCCATAACATTTGGCACAAACACCTTTTTTCGATTCACAAGTCAAAACAGAACGAATTTCAACCCGTTCAATAGGTGAATCCTGAATAATTCGAGCTTCCTCTTCGGTAATTTCCTCGCCCGAACGAACAATGATTTCACCCGTCAACGGATGTTGAATGTCATGCAATGACACGCGACCCAGAATGCGTTCATAAAGCGAAGCAATCACCTCTTCGTTATTTTTAAGCTCAACAGCGGTCAATCCCCGCAAAGTTCCGCAATCTTCTTCCGTAATGATCACATCTTGCGATACATCGACCAAACGACGAGTCAGATAACCTGCGTCGGCTGTTTTTAGAGCAGTATCAGCCAACCCTTTACGTGCACCGTGAGTAGAAATAAAATATTCCAGCACTGACAAGCCTTCTTTGAAGTTTGCCAAAATAGGATTTTCAATGATTTGACCGCCTTCTGCGCCTGATTTTTGAGGTTTCGCCATCAAACCACGCATCCCAGAAAGCTGACGAATCTGTTCTTTTGAACCACGAGCACCAGAGTCCAACATCATGAATACAGAATTAAATCCCTGATTGTCAGAAGACAATTGTTTCATCAAGATATTTGACAATTTCGAATTGACGTGTGTCCAAGTATCGATAATCTGATTGTAACGTTCATTATACGTGATGAAGCCCATGTTATAATTGTTCATGATTTCTTCTACTTCATCATATCCTTCCTGTACTAAAGCATCTTTTTCCGCTGGAATAATCACATCCCCAAGATTGAAAGACAATCCTCCTTTGAAAGCCATTTGATAACCCAAATCCTTGATGTCGTCCAAAAATTTAGCTGTAACTGCGACACCGCAGGTATTAATAATTTTGCCAATGATGTCACGTAATGATTTTTTTGACAACAACTCATTGATAAAACCAACTTCTTTAGGAACATATTTGTTGAAAATAACTCGTCCAACGGTTGTATCTATCAATCTTTCTTCCAATTCGCCCTGTTCGTTCAAATCTTTTTCACGCACTTTGATTTGAGCATGCAATGCCACACGACCTTCGTTGTATGCAATTTCGACCTCTTCTGTGCCGTAAAAAATCATGCCTTCGCCTTTTGCACCGGGACGTTGTTTGGTAATGTAATACAGTCCCAACACCATGTCCTGAGATGGTACCGTAATAGGAGCGCCGTTGGCCGGATTCAAGATATTGTGAGAAGCTAACATTAACATTTGTGCTTCCGCAATGGCTTCATTCCCTAATGGAAGGTGAACGGCCATTTGGTCGCCGTCAAAGTCAGCATTGAAAGCGGTACATGCAAGTGGATGAAGTTGAATAGCTTTTCCTTCAATCATTTTAGGCTGAAATGCCTGAATACCAAGTCGGTGAAGTGTCGGAGCCCGATTCAAAAGAACCGGATGTCCTTTCATCACATACTCCAAAATATCCCAAACTACCGGATCTTTTCGATCAATGATTTTTTTGGCTGATTTGACAGTCTTAACAATGCCTCTTTCAATCAGTTTACGAATCACAAACGGTTTATAAAGTTCAGCAGCCATATCTTTTGGCAGACCGCATTCGTGCATCTTTAATTCAGGACCAACTACGATAACCGAACGTGCAGAATAATCCACCCGTTTCCCTAACAAATTTTGACGAAAACGACCTTGTTTCCCTTTCAAACTATCAGATAACGATTTAAGAGGTCTGTTAGAATCAGTTTTTACCGCACTGGCTTTGCGAGAATTATCAAAGAGTGAATCAACGGCTTCCTGCAACATGCGTTTTTCATTGCGCAGAATCACCTCAGGTGCTTTAATTTCAATCAGTCGTTTCAATCGATTGTTGCGTATGATGACACGACGATACAAATCATTTAAATCGGAGGTAGCAAAACGTCCTCCGTCCAAAGGAACCAATGGACGCAATTCTGGGGGAATGACCGGCAATACTTTTAAGATCATCCACTCAGGACGATTCTTTTGACGCGATGCCCTGAACGATTCAATCACCTGCAAGCGTTTCAACGCTTCTGATTTCTTTTGCTGCGAATTGGTCGTACTGCCAATGTGACGCAACTCAAACGACAAAGCATCCAGGTCTAAATCCTTCAGCAGATCGTAAATAGCCTCAGCCCCCATTTTGGCAACAAATTTTGTAGGATCATTGTCAGGTAGAAGCTGATTCTCACGTGGAAGTGTATCAATAAGATCCAAATATTCTTCTTCGGACAAAAGTTCTCCCTTTTCAATATTTTCTTTTCCTTCCAAAATGCCTGGCTGAATAATGACGTATTTCTCGTAATAAATGATTGAATCCAGTTTCTTTGTTGACATGCCCAACAAATAACCGATCTTATTGGGTAACGAGCGAAAATACCATATATGAGCAATGGGAACCACCAAAGCAATATGTCCCATACGTTCTCTTCGAACTTTCTTTTCAGTGACCTCAACCCCGCATCGATCGCACACAATTCCTTTATAACGAATGCGTTTGTATTTGCCGCAATGACATTCATAATCTCTGACCGGACCAAAAATTCGTTCACAGAATAAGCCATCTCGTTCAGGTTTGTAAGTACGGTAGTTAATGGTTTCCGGTTTTAAAACTTCACCGTGTGACATTTCCAGAATTTCTTCAGGAGATGCCAATCCGATGGATATTTTACTGAAATTGCTCTTTATCTTATTTTCTCTGATAAAAGCCATATTGTCTGTTTTTTAAAATTTCTCACCTTGTCTCTAAAAATGTCAAGTTATTCTTCTGCTACGCTTTTGGTAGTGTCTATCCCTCTGTTGATTCCTAAAATACTGTTTTATAGCTCTGCTGCAATGATTATTTCTCTGCAAAACAGATAGTGATCAACAATGACATCAACTTTTGTTTTTCAACAATAACACCCCAAAAAGATGATCGAACGTTATTCCAGTTTGATGCTGAGGCCTAATCCCTGCAATTCATGCAATAACACGTTTAATGATTCGGGCAAAGCAGGCGTCGGCATAGGTTCTCCTTTGACAATGGCTTCGTATGAACGTGCACGTCCTACCACATCATCAGACTTCACCGTCAAAATTTCCTGCAAAATATGGGCGGCGCCAAAAGCTTCAAGCGCCCAAACTTCCATTTCTCCAAATCGTTGACCACCAAACTGAGCTTTCCCACCTAACGGTTGTTGAGTAATCAAAGAATAAGGCCCAATGGATCGGGCATGCATCTTATCTTCAACCATGTGCCCAAGTTTCAGCATGTAAATGACACCTACCGTGGCAGGTTGGTCAAAGCGCTCGCCTGTACCTCCGTCATATAAATAGGTTTTTCCGTAGGTAGGCAAACCGGCTTTTTCAGTCCATTGATTCAAATCTTCCATTGTAGCTCCATCAAAAATTGGAGTGGAAAACTTCACATTCAGTTTTTGACCAGCCCATCCTAAAACGGTTTCGAAAATTTGACCAAGATTCATCCGCGAAGGCACCCCTAACGGATTTAACACAATATCCACCGTCGTGCCGTCTTCGAGGAACGGCATGTCTTCTTCCCGAACAATGCGCGATACAATCCCTTTGTTCCCGTGACGACCTGCCATTTTATCTCCAACTCGGATTTTCCGTTTTTTTGCAATATATACCTTCGCTAATTGTACAATACCGGCCGGAAGTTCGTCTCCAATGGTAATGTTGAACTTCTTTCGTTTCAATTGAGCATCTAATTCTTTGTATTTTTTCAGGTAATTGACAATCACTGCCTGAATCAACTCATTTCTGTGATTGTCGGTCGTCCATTTGCTTACATGAACAGTGGTGTAATCAATTTCGTTCATGGCCTTTTGAGTAAATTTGCTTCCTTTCGGAATTAAATCATTCCCTAAGAAATCTTTTACTCCTTGCGAAGTTTTTCCCTGAGTTAAAACGACTAATTTTTCAATCAATCTGTTTTTAAGCAATTGAGCTTCTTTTTCGAATTCTTCTTCCAGCTTGGGCAAAACTGCTTTTTCGGCCAGTCCGGTCTTACGTGATTTCATTGCCCGTGAAAAAAGACTTTTCCCGATCACAACACCTCGCAGCGATGGAGAAGCTTTTAACGAGGCATCTTTCACATCTCCTGCTTTGTCGCCAAAAATGGCACGTAATAATTTTTCTTCCGGCGATGGATCCGATTCTCCTTTAGGTGTGATTTTCCCAATCAATATATCGCCCGGAACTACCTGAGCTCCAATCCGAATAATCCCATTTTCATCCAAATTGCGAGTTGCTTCTTCGCTTACGTTTGGAATATCCGAGGTGAGTTCTTCCATGCCTCGTTTGGTTTCACGAACTTCCAAAGAATATTCTGAAACATGAACCGAAGTAAAAAGATCTTCTCTGACAACACGTTCATTCAAAACAATAGCATCCTCAAAGTTGTATCCCTTCCAAGGCATAAAGGCTACTTTCAAGTTTCGACCTAAAGCTAATTCCCCATTCTCTGAAGCATACCCTTCGGTTAATATCTGTCCTTTGGTCACGCGTTCCCCTTTTGAAATGATAGGACGCAGGTCAATGGTCGTTTCCTGATTCGTACGTTGAAATTTTGGGAGCAAATATTCTTTTACCGAATCTTCAAAATGAATGAAATCTTCTTCTTCGGTACGATCATAACGAATCACAATTTTTTGGGCATCCACAAACTCAACAACCCCCTCGCCTTCGGCAACAATTTGTGAGCGTGAATCATGAATAATTTGCTCTTCAATGCCAGTACCCACAATCGGTGACTCACAACGCAATAATGGAACAGCCTGCCGCATCATGTTTGATCCCATCAAAGCGCGATTGGCATCATCATGTTCCAGAAAAGGAATTAATGAAGCAGCAATAGAAGCAATTTGGGTAGGCGAAACGTCCATCAAATTGACCTCTTCGGGCGGCACTACAGGATAATCGGCATCTTTGCGTGCCTTCACCTTTGATTTAATAAATCCGCCGTCATCTTTTAACGGAGCATTTCCCTGAGCAATAATTTTCCCGTCTTCCTCTTCGGCTGTCAAATAAACAATGTTGTTAGGATCTAAATCTACCTTGCCTTCTTCTACTTTGCGGTATGGTGTGACAATAAAACCTAAATTATTAATTTTTGCATACACACACAACGATGAAATCAACCCGATATTAGGTCCTTCAGGCGTTTCAATGGGACATAAACGGCCATAATGGGTGTAATGAACATCCCTAACTTCAAAACCGGCTCTTTCTCGCGAAAGTCCACCAGGACCTAAGGCAGAAAGACGTCGTTTGTGAGTTACCTCTGCCAATGGATTCGTCTGATCCATGAATTGGGACAAAGCATTCGTCCCAAAGAAAGTATTGATAACAGAAGAGATGGTTTTGGCATTAATCAAATCGGTTGGAGTAAATACTTCATTATCACGAACATTCATTCGCTCACGAATGGTACGTGCCATCCGTGAAAGGGCAACGCCGAATTGATTGTAGAGTTGCTCGCCCACCGTTCTCACACGACGATTGCTCAAGTGATCGATATCATCAACTTCTGCTTTGGAATTTATTAATTCAATCAAATATTTGATAATCTCGATGATGTCTTCTTTTGTCAACACACGAATATCCATATCCGTATGCAGATTCAATTTTCGATTAATACGATATCGACCTACTTCACCAAGATCATACCGTTTATCAGAAAAAAACAAACCGTTGATGACTTCGCGGGCAGAAGCATCGTCAGCCGGTTCGGCACTCCGCAATTGGCGGTAAATGTATAGAATAGCATCCCGCTCCGAATTGCTTGAATCTTTTTGAAGTGTATTGTAAATAATAGAATAATCACTTTGATTTTGTTCTTCGCGGTGCAACAAAATAGTTTGAGCGCCAGAATCAATAATAGCATCAATGTGTTTATTTTCTAAAATAGTTTCCCGATCAATGATCACTTCGTAGCGTTCGATGGAAGAAACTTCGCCGGTATCTTCATCAACAAAATCTTCATTCCATGACTTTAACACACGAGCAGCCAGTTTTCGTCCAACAACTTTTTTAAGACTGCTCTTGTTCACTTTAATTTCTTCCGCTAAATCAAAAATTTCAAGAATATCTTTGTCGCTTTCATATCCAATGGCACGCAAAAGAGTGGTGACCGGAAGTTTCTTCTTTCGATCAATATAAGCGTACATCACATTGTTAATGTCAGTTGCAAATTCGATCCACGCACCTTTAAAAGGAATAATACGGGCCGAATAGAGTTTCGTCCCATTGGTATGAACACTTTGGCCAAAAAATACACCCGGAGAGCGATGCAATTGAGAAACAACGACCCGTTCAGCACCGTTGATCACAAAGGTGCCTTTGTCAGTCATATAAGGAATAGTTCCTAAATAGACATCTTGAATAACCGTATCAAAATCTTCATGTTCCGGATCCGTACAATACAACTTCAGTTTTGCCTTCAGAGGAACACTGTACGTTAAGCCTCGATCAATACATTCTTGTATTGAATATCTGGGAGGATCAATAAAATAGTCCAAAAATTCGAGTACGAAATTGTTACGCGTATCCGAAATTGGAAAATTTTCGGCAAAAACACTAAAAAGTCCTTCGTTCTTTCTCTTTTCAGGTGGTGCGTCCAGTTGAAAAAAATCTTGAAATGATTTTAACTGAACTTCGAGAAAATCAGGATATTCGAGCGGACTCTTAAATGATGCGAAGTTTATTCTTTGGTTAGGCTTATTGGATATCATTAGGAAGGAAAGTTTGGTTGAACTTGAAAAACAATTTTGTCATTTTGGCGATAAAGTATTTGTCACGATGGAAGAATCCATGCTTGGAGCAAGAGTCTTTAACAAAATAATCATGAACCTGATCTGAAACGTTGAAAAGGAAACCGTTCATGAAAAAGAGCTGATTTGAAGCAGATCAACATTGAACGGAATCAAATTCTTCATGTATAAGCAGACGACAAAAAAATACGTCAGTATGTCATTCGGTGAAAATTTCAGTTTTGCAATCAACGGAACGTAAATAAAAGAATGTCAATCAGAAAATAAATTCTGACTAAAAGAACCATTTCTACCCTGAAATCAGACACTGAAAATAAAGACACGTTTAATACACAAAAAGGTTTAGAATCTCACCAACATGAGACTCTAAACCAACATACTATCTATCAACAAGATATTATTTAACTTCAACTTCTGCGCCGCCTTCTGTCAACTGTTTTTTCAACGCTTCAGCTTCATCTTTTGAAACACCTTCTTTGATTGGATTGGGAGCACCGTCAACTAAATCTTTAGCTTCTTTCAAACCAAGACCGGTAAGTTCTTTAACTAATTTAACAATAGCTAATTTGTTAGCGCCCGGGGCTTTCAAAATGACGTCAAATGAAGTTTTTTCTTCAACTACTGCAGCAGGTGCAGCTGGTCCGGCAACAGCTACAGCAGCAGCTGCGGGCTCGATACCATATTCGTTTTTCAAAATTTCTGCCAACTCGTTTACTTCTTTTACGGTCAAGTTAACCAATTGTTCTGCAAATGCTTTTAAATCTGCCATGATGAGTTATTTTTAATAGTTTCAATTAATTTAATAATATATTTATCTTTCCGAAAGCGTTTTCAATACGCCATGAATAGTAGTTCCTCCTGATTGGAGTGCGGACACAACGTTCTTTGCAGGCGATTGCAACAAAGCAATAACATCTGCAATAAGTTCGTTTTTACTTTTAATATTGATTAATGCATCTAATTGATTAGCACCTACATAGAAACTTTCCTCAACATAGGCAGCCTTTAAAATAGGCTTCTCTGCCTTGCTGGTCTTACTAAAGTCTTTAATTAATTTTGCCGGTTCATTTCCTACATTAGATAATAAAATGGAGGTTGATCCTTTCAATGAATCAAATAAAGGACTAAAGTCAGTTTCCGAGGCTTCAAGTGCTTTGAGAAGCAGCTTATTTTTAACAACCAGCATCTTAATCTGTTTGTTGTAACAAGCTCTACGCAATTTACTTGTTTCTTCTGCATTTAAACCTTCGCTATCAGTCAAATAGAAATGACTGTACGATCCCAATGTTGCCTTGATGGATTCTATTATAACGCTTTTATCTTCCTTTTTCATACTACAACTTTTTTAGTTTTCTTCAACCGATTTAGGGTCAATTTTCACACCAAGACTCATTGTACTGGAAAGATAAATACTTTTAATGTAAGTACCTTTTGCAGTTGCCGGTTTCAATTTGATAAGCGTCTGAATAAATTCTTTTGCATTATCAGCTAGTTTATCAGCATCAAAAGAAACTTTTCCAATAGAAGCATGAACAATACCATTTTTGTCAACTTTGAAATCAATTTTCCCTTGTTTGACTTCTTTTACAGCAGTAGCAATATCATTGGTAACCGTACCGCTTTTAGGATTGGGCATCAGGCCTCGAGGTCCTAAAATACGTCCTAAAGCGCCAATCTTTCCCATGATAGCCGGTTGTGTAATGATTACATCAATATCAGTCCATCCTCCTTTAATCTTTTCGATGTACTCGTCTAAACCGACATAATCTGCTCCGGCAGCTTTGGCATCAGCCTCAGCTTCGGGTGAACATAACGCAAGAACTCGAATTTGTTTTCCTGTGCCGTGTGGTAATGAAACAACCCCGCGAACCATTTGATTGGCTTTTCGAGGATCTACACCTAAACGGACATCAAGATCAACAGAAGCATCAAATTTGGTAAAGGTAATCTCCTTTATCAGTTCTGTTGCTTCTTTAAGCGTATAAGTTTTCCCGGCTTCAACTTTGCTACTGGCCAACTTTTGATTTTTCGTTAGTTTACTCATGTTGAATGATTTTAAATAATTCCCGGGTTTTGACCTTTAATTGTAATTCCCATACTTCTTGCTGTTCCAGCCACCATTTTCATAGCTGCTTCTACTGTAAAACAATTCAAGTCAACCATTTTATCTTCTGCAATTGTTTTCACTTGATCCCAAGTGATCTCTGCAACTTTTTGACGATTTGGTTCAGCTGAGCCGCCTTTCAATTTTGCTGCTTCCATCAATTGAATAGCTACCGGTGGTGTTTTTACGACAAAATCGTATGATTTATCGGTATAGTATGTAATTACAACAGGCAAAATTTTTCCTGCTTTTTCTTGAGTTCTGGCATTAAATTGCTTACAAAACTCCATAATATTGATCCCCTTTGAACCTAATGCCGGTCCAACGGGAGGCGATGGGTTTGCTGCACCACCTTTTATCTGCAATTTAATAAGTCCTGCAACTTGTTTTGCCATTTTTGTTTATATTTAAATATTAATATTCAAGTAAGGTGTGCGTAACCACATCTACTCTTTTTCCACTTGCAAGAAGCCTAATTCCAAAGGAGTTTTCCGCCCAAATATTTTCACCATTACTTTGAGCTTTTTCTTTTCAACATTCACCTCTTCAACCACACCGGTAAAACCGGTAAACGGACCTATAATGACTTTTACATTATCGCCAACTGAATAAGTCAAATCAATTTCTCCTTCCGCATCAACTAATTCATCCATTACTCCGAGAATTCGATTTACCTCAGAAGGTCTTAATGGAGTAGGTGCATCATTCTTTTCACCTAAAAAACCGAGAACATTGGGCAACTGTCTCAAACGATGAGCCACATCACCGACTAAATTTGCTTCAACCAGTATGTAACCGGGTAAATAGCTCTTTTCTTTGGTGATGCGTTTGCCATTTCGAATTTGCACAATTTTTTCAGTAGGAATGAGCACTTGACTTACAAAGTGACCAAGATTGGTGTTTTTAATCTCCGCCTCAATGTACTCTTTTACTTTATGTTCTTTCCCGCTGATAACACGAATGACATACCACTTTTGTGCAGTTTCTATCATGAAATTAAACCTTAAATAATTTGTTTATAAATAAACTTCATGATGTTCTCAAATCCTAAGTCCATCACCCACACAATCAATGCAATCACGAGGGAAGCTACTAACACAACAATTGCACTGTTTGTAAGTTCTTTGTAGGTAGGCCACGTCACTTTATGAACAAGTTCTGTGTAAGATTCTTTGAAATAATTAATAATTTTATTCATAGTAAGTGGATTCGTTTAATGCACGGGTCGTAAGATTCGAACTCACGACACTCGGTTTTGGAGACCGATGCTCTACCAGCTGAGCTAGACCCGTATTAAATAAACAGTTCAATCTATTATTTAATGATTTTTCAACTGTTTAAGCTTATAAGATCCTGACATGTTTCAGCCAGGATCTTCATGAGTTTTTTCTTATTGTAACGGAAGATGCTTCTCCCTTGTCAAATCAAAAAATTAGTCGAGCAATTCGGTAATTTGACCTGCACCTACGGTACGACCTCCTTCGCGGATTGCAAAACGCAGACCCAAATCACAAGCTACCGGATAAATCAGTTCTACAGTGATGGTGAGGTTGTCGCCAGGCATAACCATTTCTGTTCCTTCTGGCAAGGTAATTTCACCGGTAACGTCCAATGTACGAATGTAGAATTGAGGACGATATTTGTTGTGGAAAGGAGTATGACGTCCACCTTCTTCTTTCTTCAAAATATAAACTTGTGCTTTAAAGCGGGTGTGAGGTTTCACTTTGCCCGGATGGCAAATAACCATACCGCGTTTGATTTCATCTTTGTCAATTCCACGAAGCAATAATCCGACGTTATCACCTGCTTGTCCTTCGTCAAGAATTTTACGGAACATTTCAACACCGGTAACAACCGATTTCTTGCCTTCTGCACCAAGACCGATGATCTGTACTTCTTCACCTGTTTTGATGATACCGGTTTCAATACGACCCGTTGCTACGGTGCCACGGCCGGTAATTGAAAATACATCTTCAACTGGCATCAAGAAAGGTTTGTCAATTTCGCGTGCCGGAAGTGGAATCCAAGTATCAACTGCATCCATCAATTCCATTACTTTTTCTTCCCATTCAGGAACACCATTCAGTGCACCTAAAGCAGAACCGCGAATGACAGGTGTGTTGTCGCCGTCAAACTCGTAGAACGACAACAATTCACGCATTTCCATTTCAACCAAGTCGAGCATTTCGGGGTCATCAACCATATCACACTTGTTCATGAAAACAACCAGTTTCGGTACGTTTACCTGACGTGCCAAAAGGATGTGTTCACGAGTTTGTGGCATAGGACCATCTGTGGCAGCAACCACGATGATAGCACCATCCATTTGAGCTGCACCGGTTACCATGTTTTTTACATAGTCGGCGTGACCCGGACAGTCAACGTGTGCGTAGTGACGATTTGCAGTTTCATATTCTACGTGAGCAGTATTAATGGTAATACCACGTTCTTTTTCTTCAGGAGCGTTGTCGATTGAATCGAACGAACGTACTTCTGAAAGTCCTTTTTTTGCTAATACAGTAGTGATTGCAGCTGTTAATGTTGTTTTGCCGTGATCGACGTGACCAATGGTCCCGATATTAACGTGCGGTTTCGTCCTGTTAAAATGTTCTTTTGCCATAACTCAGAAAATTATTTATTATTAAATAGATGTGGGTTTCATTGTTTTTTGAGCTGTTGATGGGACTTGAACCCATGACCTCTTCCTTACCAAGGAAGTGCTCTACCGCTGAGCTACAACAGCAACTTACCTTTCATTGTTTCAAATCAAAACCTTTATTCTGTCTTAAATGCTCTTTGAAAAAAGTCTGATTAAGTTGTTGAGCGGGAAACGGGACTCAAACCCGCGACCCTCAGCTTGGAAGGCTGATGCTCTATCGACTGAGCTATTCCCGCAAAAATCATTCATGAATAAGTGGGCAGTGATGGATTCGAACCACCGAAGGCATCGCCAGCAGATTTACAGTCTGCCCCATTTGGCCACTCTGGTAACTGCCCTTATCTCGCTTTTTCAATCTTCTCAACAATCAAATGGCGTATCTCATATCGTTGTTTCATTTCTTTATGAGAGAAGAATTACACCTAATTCTTCTGATATCACCATTTAAAAGCCGTTTTAACTTTCAATGCTAAAACGGCTTGCAAATGTAGTTGTTTTTTTTGGAAGTACAAAATGTAATTTCTCTTTTTGATAAAAAAAATGACATTCGCAATCATTCAGTGTTTCACAGGCACTAAGTCACACTCTGAATCAAAGAAAACCGTTGTGCTGATTCTTACGATTTAATTTTTTCTTTATACTTCATGATCTGCTTTTCGATAGCTTCAACTGCTGTATCGACTGCTTCTTCGAATGAGTCACATACTTTTGATGCAAACAATTCTTGTCCGGGTACATTGACGCGTACAGATGCCTCTTTGTTGGAAGTGGTTTCCGGTTTAATCACTTTCAAAGTTACATCTGCGGTAATGATTTCGTCGAAAAAATGTTCCAATTTGTTTACTTTCTTTGTTATATGTTCTTGCAATTTTTGTGTTGCTTCAAACTTAATGGATTCGATATTTACAGTCATGGCTCCCTCCTTTTTTGCGCCCTTGGGTGGGCTTGTTTATAAATGGATTGTATTTGATCAAATGTAGTATGAGTATATATTTCGGTGGCTGACAAATTACTATGACCCAATAATTCTTTTACGGCGTTTAATTCTGCTCCTTTATCTAATAGGATGGTAGCAAAACTATGACGTAAAACATGGGGACTTCTTTTCGAAAGTGTACTGACTCCGTCAAAAGCACGGCAAACAACGTTATAGACTAATTTAGGATAAAGAGGTGATCCGTCTTTCAAAGTAAAGAAACGTTCAGCAGAACTTTCGATGGATTGATTGCGTATTTCAATGTAAGTTTTCATTTCGTTGGCTAACGCTCTACCGAAGGGGATAAAACGTTCTTTATTCCTTTTACCAAGCACCCGAATGGTATTCCTTGAAAAGTCAATATCAACATCCTTCACTCCAATTAATTCCGATCTTCTCATTCCGGTTTGATAAAGCATCTCTATGATTAATTTGTCACGAGCCTCGTTAAAATTATTTTCCAACAATTGATTACTTACAAAATTAATCTCTTTTTCGGTGAAATATAACGGCAAATTCTTTTTTGTTTTCAGGGCAACAATCTTTTTAGTTGGATTCGCAGCAATTAATTGCTTGTGGTTCAAAAACAAAAAAAAAGATTTCAATGCTGTCACTTTTCGATTTACTGAACGAGGTGATTGACCATTTTTCAGAAGGAATACGATCCACTGCCTGATTTGAAGAGATGTTATTTGAGAAGGATCAAAAACACCGGCTTCATCGGAAATAAATTGTACAAATTGATTTAAGTCAATACGATACGCTGTGATAGTATAAGCTGAAAGCTTTTTTTCATATTGTATGTATTGCAAAAACAGGTCAACCATAGAGCAAAGGATTTGCTACAAAGATAACCTAAAAATGCAAAGGGAGAATGACCTTATTCCTGATTTTGCTGCAATTTTTGAACATAAGTAGCATGAATCAGCTCTTCACGGCGTTTTACGGAAGGCTTCGAAAAAGCTTGACGCTTTCTAAGTTCTTTGACTACACCCGTTTTTTCAAACTTTCTTTTGAATTTTTTTAAGGCTTTCTCAATGTTCTCGCCTTCTTTAACAGGAACTACGATCATATTAATAAATCAGGTTTTTAAAGAGTTATAAAATGTGGCTGCAAAGGTAATAAAAGGTTTTGAATTGAACAAGATCATAAAAATATTTTTCGGTTTAAATCGATCGAGCGCCTTGGTAACCGAACGCATCGACGAACAAAAGAACCCTTCATCACAAAAACTTCCGATTGCATTCTTTTATAACATTATTTTCTACGCAGGTGTTCTTATCTTCGTCATTAAAAAACGAAGTTAGATTCGATGAGATGCACAATAATGGCTATGAAAGAGCATTAAAGAAGAATGATCTTCTATATCTTCCTTTCAATCAACAGAGAAAATAAAAGAGCAAACCATCACGCAAAACACAGCATCAAAGTCTATTGAATGAAAAAAGCATGGCTATGTATCAAAGTGCCGATATTTTTATTTACCTTTGCATGATTTTTTATTGAAATATCATTCGTGGGGAAATTTGAAGCATACTCGATACCTTTAAGGCATATTACATCAGGGAGTCAATCTTTTGTGTTTCATTTAACGCAAGAATACTTTCAAAAAATTGACAGCCCTGAAGTGCAAAAAGGGGATTTGAAAGCCAACATTTTGGTTTCCAAAAATAAAAATGGGTATGAACTCATTTTTGACATTCAGGGATACATACTTATCCCTTGTGATCGATGTTTGGATGACATGGAACAAACCATCGTGATCAAAGAAAAATTAATGGTAAAATTTGGCAAAAGCTTTTCCGACAATGGAATTGATGTTGTCATTGTACCTGAAGACGAAGGAGAAATCAATGTTGCATGGTTCTTGTATGAGTTTATTGTGTTAGCCATTCCACTAAAACATGTTCATCAACCAGGAAAATGCAATAAACAAATGACAGGCCAGTTACGCAAGCACAGCGCTTCGTCAACCCATGATGAAGAAACTGACAATGAAGAAGAAAGTCGAGACGACATGAATGATTATTCATCCGAACCAAAAGCACATGATGCGCGGTGGGATAAACTAAATGAACTAATAGATAATGATTAAAATTTGAAAAGACATGGCACATCCAAAAAGAAAACATTCAAAACAAAGAACAGCAAAAAGAAGAACGCACGACAAAGCAATAGCTCCAACCTTAGTAGTATGTCCTAATTGTGGAGCTATGCACATTTATCATACCGTTTGCGGTTCGTGCGGTTACTATCGAGGTAAATTAGCTATTGAGAAATTAGCAACTGCCTAATGCTTACAATGCCAAATGAAATGCTGACAGATAAGGAAAGCCCTAAAACCCTACTGTTTTTAGGGCTTTTTCAAATTTTATGAAGAAAACGTATCGGCAGGCATTCCCATTGAGAATTAAACTTCTACCTTTTATTTGAAACGTGCACAGCCATTGCCGTTCATTGCCATCCATTGATCATTTGTTCAACCAAGATGTATGACACTCGCAAAAAAAAATCAATGTCCTGAACATAAAGAATGTGATGTCTCGTTTCAAGCTGCTTTTTCACACCGTTGTGCTGATGATCTGAAGATCGATAAACACAAAGTGATGTCACAGAAAATCAATAAATTTCTAACCAAATAAAGCATGAATAAAATTTTTGCTAAAATTACAGGAATCGGGATGTATGTTCCTGATTATGTATTGACTAACGACGAACTGAGTCGTATGGTCGATACCACTGATGAGTGGATTATGACACGTATTGGCATCAAAGAACGCCATATTTTGAAAGAAAAAGGATTAGGGACCTCGTTCCTTGCAGCAAAAGCGATGGAACAACTTTTAAAGAAAACAAACACTAAACCTGAAGAAATTGACGCAGTAGTTTGTGCAACAGTAACTCCTGATCACAACTTTCCTTCAACAGCCATTTTAGCAGCCGAACGAGTCGGGATAAAAAATGCGTATGCCTATGATTTAAGTGCTGCCTGCTCTGGGTTTACGTTTGGTCTTCAAAATGCTGCTGCCCTTGTTGAATCGGGAAAATACAAAAAAGTAATACTTATCGGCGCTGACAAACTGTCTGCCTTTGTCGATTATACCGACCGTTCTATTTGTCCTCTTTTTGGTGACGGAGCAGGCGCCGTACTTCTTGAACCAACAGAAGAAGAAGTGGGATTAATTGATGCTAAACTGTACACAGACGGAACAGGATATCCACATCTTCACCTGAAAGCCGGCGGCTCTGTTTTTCCTGCGTCACACGAAACAGTGGATGCTAAGCAACATTACATTTATCAGGAAGGACAAGTCGTTTTCAAATATGCCGTAACCCGCATGGCAGATGTTTCTGAAGAAATCATGCAACGAAATCAACTTACACATGATGACATTGCTTGGTTGGTTCCCCATCAAGCTAATCTGCGCATTATTGATGCCGTTGCTAACAGAATGGGGCTTCCCAAAGAAAAAGTAATGGTTAACATTGAAAAATTCGGAAACACCACTGCAGCTACCTTGCCCCTATGCCTTGCCGAATGGGAACCAAGATTACACAAGGGAGACAAGATTATTTTATCTACCTTTGGTGGAGGATTCACATGGGGAGCAGCCTACGTTATTTGGGCTTACGATGGCGATGAAGTGAAAGTGTCATCCAAAAAATAAACGAACGGCATAATTGAATGCGACAATATAACAGAAAATACCTAAATTAAGAACGAATGAACATTGTCAGAAAAGATTTAGATACCCTTACCGCACAACTTTATGTGCAAATCGACTCCTCTGATTATTCCGAGAAAGTTGATACCAAATTAAAAGAATACAAAAAGAAAGCCAATGTTCCGGGATTCAGGCCGGGAATGGTCCCTGTTGGGTTGTTGAAAAAAATGTACGGCAAGTCCATTTTAGTAGAAGAAGTCAACCAAATTGTAAGTAGTGCTTTGGATAATTATATAAAAACCAATGACATAAAATTATTGGGTGAAATCTTACCAAACACCACCGATCAAAAACCGATCCGTTTTGATTTTGACGAAGCAATGGAATTTGTGTTTGATTTTGCCGAAGCACCCAATATCACATTGGAATTGAGCAAAGAAGATGTTCTTCCTTATTATGACATTGCCATCGACGAGCATTTAATTGACCAGCAAATTCAATCCATTCAAGAAAGATTAGCTTCAACCATAGAAGCTGAGTCTGTTGAAGAAAAAGATCTTATTAAAGGATCATTGGAATCACAATCAGACGCCGAAAACAAGCAAATCTTCGCTGATCGTCAATTCTCGCCTCAGACTTTAAAAGATGACATTAAATCATTGTTTATCGGCAAGAAAGTGGGAGATCACGTGGTTTTCAATCCAGCCACTTCTTTTCATGATGAAAAAGACGCTGCCATGCTGTTCGATGTTCAACCTGATGAAATGAAAAATTTTGACATGAATTTTCAATTCACCATTGAACATATCAATCGTTATCAACCACATCCTCTCGATCAGGAATTATTTGACTTAGTCTATGGCAAAGATACCATAACGACAGAAGCCGAAGCGCGCGAGAAAGAAAAAGCCAACATTCAGGAGATTATGGACGAAAACAGTTTTTACCGTTTTCAGGATGACTTACGTTCATATGTTTTGGAAAAACTTTCAGAGATCGCATTCCCTGAACCATTTTTGAAAAGATGGCTAAAAGAAACCAATGATCATTTAACCGATGAAGTCATTGAAAAAGAATTTAACGATCTCCTGGATATGCTGAAATGGCAACTCTTCAGAAATCAATTCGCAAAGAATCAAGAGATTAAAGTGAATGAATCCGACTTAGTATCCTATATTAAACGCAATCTTAAATCGCAATATGCCCAATACGGGATTACCAGCTTCCCTGATGATCTGTTGGAATCGTATGCACAAGACATGCTTCGCAAAGAAGATGAAGCAGAAAAATATTTTGAACGAGTATTGAATGAAAAAGTGGTGGCTGCAGCCAAAGAAAAAGTAACGCTCAATATCATTCCAATATCGTTTGAAGACTTTCAGGCGCTGCCACGATAAAATGAAGCAGTGCTTTGACATAATCGAAGCGACATCCTTGTGTAGAGGAATGTCGCTTTTTTATTTTATTTAATAGATGCAAGCCAACAAAACAATGACCCAAAATCCCATCACGATCCAAAAGAAACGAATCGCATCTTTTGTTGGAATCAAAGCGGGACGCGAAAGCTGCTTAAAAGCTCGCACGTGATGTGCCAGCGACATCATAAAATAATAAACCAAAGCTCCCGAAAACAAACCGATGACCATTCCGCCCAAAACATCGAGCGGATAATGCACTCCTAAATAGATGCGTGAATAACAAGTAACCAACGCCCAAAAGAAAAAAAGAAAACTCAACAATTTTTGTCTGGTCAGCAGTGTAACAAACAAGGAAGTAGCCATGGTAATGGAAGCATGAGAAGAAACAAATCCATAAAGGCCACCAGTGTATTGATGAACGATATGAATCATTGATGCCATTGATGGATCGTGCGTAGGACGCAATCTCGCCACCAAAGGTTTAACAACCCCCGAAGCAATTTGATCAGCGATGAGAACAGTCAAAGCAATAAACACAATATAGAAAAGAGTTTTCAACCCATTATTTTTCCATAAAAAATAAATTAACAAGAGGGATAAAACCACAGGAAATAATTTACTCGACATAAGCCAGAAAAAAGCATCTGCTGAAGGACTATGCCAACCATTGATAGTCAACAACCAATGCTTGTCCCAGTTAATTAACGCTTGAAAAGATGAATGAAACATGACGTATTAATTTGTGAGATACAAAGAATGAATTACAGAATAGATGTCGGTTTGAACAACATTTGACGCAAACAAACAGGGACAAAAGTACAAAAAAAAGAGAAGAACGACCGCTCTTCTCTTTTTGAGGAATGAATGAAAAGTTAAATGTTTTCAAAGACAATCATAAATCAACCAATAACCAATAAATCAACACCTTCGAGAACGGAATCACCTTTAGCTACTTTAATTTCAATCACTTTTCCGTCGCGATCGGCGTTAATGACATTCTCCATTTTCATTGCTTCGAGCACAATCACTTTTTGTCCCATTTTAACCTCATCGCCAACCTTGACGGCAATATCCAGAATTACTCCCGGAAGTGGAGATTTGATGGCACCTGCAAGATCTGATGAGTGTGCATGGCTTGCTTTGGAGGCTGAAATGACAGGACGCACGATAGTTTGAGCGGCAGCTTTAACCGGTTTTTCCAATTCAACCTGAAATACTTCGCCGTTCACTTCAACTGAAGCATTCGTATCGTCAATTTGTTGAATATTAACTTTATAGGGCTGCCCATTAATTTTGTATGAATATTCTTTCATTGTTTGTTGTTTTATTTGGGTTAAAAATGCAGGAAAACTGATCCAATTTTGAAACCATTTGCTCTCTTAAAATCAATTTCTTGAATCATGTTTCCCTTACGTTATTTTATAAAAATGTTCATCGCATTAATCAAAGATTGAAGAATGCGGGATTCACTATGACTTTTTGTTTACAAACATAGGCTGGCGCACCGATAAGGCTTTGGAAGACCAAGGTGAATAGCCAAAGTTAACATGCTGAATCGTAAGCACATTACTTTCCACATCATGTATTTCTTCAGCCATTTCGTGCAGGGCCATTCCAATAGCTACCACCACCGCAGGGTCAATTGCATTCGTTTTCATACGTTTAATTTATTTTTTAACGCTAAGGACGTATGGAACTCGCCAAAATAATCATTTTCTTGTGTATAAGTATTTTTTATGGCTCGTTTCATACGTTTAATTTATTTTTTTATAGTAAGATCCTATGAGTCTAAAAATCAATCTTTTCGTTAAACATACATTCCTTGATGGCTCGTATCAGAACAAAAATCCATAAAACATGATCATCCCCTTCTGAATAACTCCAACCGATCAAACAAAGTTAAATTATTTATTTTCAACGAAATAAGTAAATATTACAATGGTAAATTGCCATGTTTTTTCATAGGATTCGATTGGCGTTTAGTAGCTAATTGCTGCAAAGCGCGAATCACACGGAAACGAGTATTTCGAGGTTCAATCACATCATCGATGTAACCATAACGAGCTGCACTATAAGGATTTGAAAATGCATCTCTGTATTCTTGTTCCTTTTGTGCAACAAACGCAGCAGGATCTTCAGCATTGGCGGCTTCTTTGGCGTATAATACTTCAATAGCACCGGAAGCGCCCATCACGGCAATTTCGGCTGTTGGCCAAGCATAATTGATATCGCTTCGTAAATGTTTAGAACTCATAACAATATAAGCACCTCCATAAGCTTTTCGCAAGGTCACTGTGACTTTTGGTACGGTAGCTTCGCCGTAAGCATAAAGTAATTTAGCTCCATGCACAATGACGCCGTTGTATTCCTGACCCGTACCCGGTAAAAATCCTGGAACATCCACTAAAGTTACCAATGGAATATTGAATGCATCGCAAAAACGCACAAAACGAGCTGCTTTTCTGGACGCATTCGAGTCGAGTACGCCTGCCAACACTTTTGGCTGATTAGCAACAATCCCTACCGACATCCCATTGAAACGGGCAAATCCGACAATAATATTTTGCGCATAATCACGATGCACTTCCAGAAATTCCCCATTGTCAATAATGCTGCCAATAACCTCATACATATCGTACGGTTTGTTTGGATTATCGGGAATGACGTCGTTCAGCGCATCATCCATCCGATCGATGGGATCTTCACATGGACGGAACGGTGGTTCCTCCAAATTATTTTGGGGAATAAAACTCAATAAATGACGAATCAATGCAATACCATCTTCTTCGGCATCCACAGCAAAATGAGCAACGCCTGATTTTGAAGCATGAACACTTGCTCCGCCTAATTGCTCCTGAGTCACATCCTCACCCGTTACCGTTTTAACCACTTTTGGGCCAGTTAAAAACATATAACTGGATCCTTTGGCCATAATGGTAAAATCAGTCAAAGCAGGAGAATAAACAGCGCCCCCGGCAGACGGACCAAAAATAGCCGAAATTTGAGGAATAACCCCGGAAGCTAAGATGTTCCGTTGAAAAATTTCGCCGTAACCGGCTAACGCATTGACGCCTTCTTGAATTCGAGCTCCGCCCGAATCATTGATTCCAATAACCGGTGCACCCATTTTCATGGCTTGATCCATTACTTTACAGATCTTCAAAGCCATTGTTTCAGACAATGAACCACCGAAAACGGTAAAATCCTGAGCAAAAACGTACACCAAACGGCCTTCAATGGTACCACAACCTGTCACAACACCATCTCCAAGATAACTTTCTTTTTCCATTCCGAAATTGGTACAACGATGTTGAAGAAACATATCAAATTCTTCAAAACTACCTTCATCCAACAACATGGCAATACGTTCACGAGCCGTATATTTACCCTTTTTGTGCTGTGCATCAATTCGTTTTTGCCCTCCACCCAAACGAGCTTTGGCACGTAAATCTATGAGTTCTTGTACTTTATTCTGTTGATTGCTCATAAAAAATAAATTTTTTGATTAGAAATGAGATTCAGTGAATTAGATAACGCAAAAATCAGTTATATTAATATCATAAAACTATTTACTTGGGTTGTTCACACAATTCGGTCAAAACGCCCATGGTCGATTTTGGATGTAAAAAGGCGATGTTCAATCCTTCAGCTCCTTTTCTGGGTTTTTGATCAATCAGCTGAATTCCTTCATCAGCAAGCACTTTGAGAGCATCTTGAAGTCCTTCAACGGCAAAAGCAATATGATGAATGCCTTCTCCTTTTTTTTCAATAAATTTACCCACAGGTCCTTCAGGGTCAGTGGATGCTAACAATTCAATTTTCGTTTGCCCGACCTTAAAAAAAGCCGTTTTAACTTTTTGATCAATTACTTCTTCAACAGCATAACATTTGCTGCCTAATAATTTTTCGTAATAAGCGATAGCCGCATCAAGATCTTTAACGGCTATGCCAATGTGTTCAATGTGTGAAGGTTTCATTTGATAAGTTTTTTATGTTACAAGGAATTAAACGATCATCTTCCAATCGATAGCTTTTCAAGTCAATGTATAACAACAAAAGAAATTGCACTAAAGAACCTTCCCTGTAAAAATAACCGACAATGGAAACTAAAACACTATTTTTCACTTGTCAAAGCACTGTTTTACTATCCTGTTTTAGTGTAATCTTTTCATTGAAATATATTTACGGAATATTTTCCTTAATTACTCCTTGTCTGCAAAGTTAAGGTAATAATTATACATTGCCTACACATCATCCAATTTTTTTGATCTCCTTTCATTCTGACACAAAACAAAAGGCTTAATTTAATTATTGACACTCATAATAAAAGCAAAGAACACAATATGAAGCAATCGTTCTAAGTTGTACCACAAAATGATCTGACAAAAAGCATGGAAATTTTCCTAATAAAACACAAAAAAAGCACGAAAGAAGAATTTAACCCAAACAAAACAAGAACAATTAGTTAAAATTGAAAATTATCACCCATTATTTGGAAGGAAATTCTATCTTTGTCCATTCAAAATCATTGGTTCAAAACAAGGTTACAAACTGAAAGAACGAGCATTCATGGTTTTGAGTTCAATCCATTTCCAAATCAAACTTTTTACTTAAAAATTAGAGACACACATGAAAAAAACGACACTTTTCATTGCCATGGCATTCTTTTTTGCCACAATGAATGCAAAAGAAACCAAAAAAGCACCGACTGAAGAAGGGTTTGTATTTACTACTGTCAAAGCAAATCCGATTACATCGATCAAAAATCAGGCCAATTCGGGCACCTGTTGGGATTATTCAGGGTTAGCCTTTTTAGAGTCAGAATTACTGCGTATTGGCAAACCGGCTTATGATCTTTCAGAAATGTTTGTTGTAAGCCATGAATATCAAGAAAAAGCCGTCAAATATGTGCGCATGCACGGGAAACTCAATTTTGGTCCCGGCGGTGAGTTTTGGGATGTGTTCGACATTATAAAAAAATATGGCATTGTTCCGGCTTCCATCATGGAAGGATTAAATTATGGAGACACCATTAATAATCATGGCGAATTGGATGCTACCACCTTAGCGTATGTCAACGCCATCATTGCTGATCCGAACAAACACTTATCAACCGCTTGGCTGAAAGGATTTAAAGGCATTTTAAAAGCATATCTCGGCGCAATTCCTGATACGTTTACTTATCAAGGTGTTCAATACACTCCAAAAACCTTTGCAGCCTCATTAGGCTTAAACATGAATGATTACGTATCGATTACTTCATTTACTCACCATCCTTTTTACAAACCCTTTGACATTGAAATCGAAGATAACTGGCGTTGGGCATCTTCCTACAACGTTCCATTGGACAGCATGATGGCAACTATTGATTATGCCATAAATCACGGATACACTGTCGGTTGGGCAGCTGATGTCAGTGAAAAGGGATTTACAAGACAAGGCATTGGCGTTGTGCCCGATGTCAATCCAAACATTCGTCCTGCAGGAACAGATGAAGCAAAATGGATCGGAATGACTCCAAAAGAACGCGAGGCTCTGATTTACACCATCACCAAACCGGTACCTGAAAAGAAAATTACACAAGAAATGCGTCAGGAAGCCTTCGACAATTACGAAACAACAGATGATCATGGAATGCAAATATTCGGCATTGCCAAAGATCAAAACGGAACAAAATATTACATGGTCAAAAACTCATGGGGCACTGAAAACAAATACAAAGGGATTTGGTATGTTTCTGAAGCATACGTTCGCTACAAGACCATTGATATTGCCATCAACAAAAATGCAATTCCTCAACCAATCAAAGAAAAACTCGGTTTGTAATTTATTGCACTTTCCATTTTCCTCTTCAATGCAGTCCACATGAAAAAACTGTTTTTGAAGAGGAAAATTGCCTTGAAAAGATTCCGACTCAAGTCTGAAACTTATTGATCATCAATGAAAAAAATTGACTTTGATCATTCAACCTTCAAATAAAAAAACACAAACATGAAAAAATGGTACCATTTCCTTTTTTTTAGTTTATTGGGAAGCGCTTTGACCGCTCAACCGCACCTCGATTTAATTCCAAAACCGGTTCAGGTGCAATTGGAACAAGGGCAATTTCATCTTACGCCATCCACTGTAATTGCTTCAAACCATGCCTATCGGGATTTAGCGGTCTATCTGAGTCAAAAATTGCATCAATCTACTGGATTTTCCTTGCATCCGTCAAGCAATCTCCGTGCATCCAATGCTGTGGTGCTGGAGGTAAATCCTTTGCTGAAGCTGCCCGAAGAAGGATATACCTTGACAGTCAATCATCAAGGGGCAACCATTGTCGGGAAAGATCGTGGAGGATTGTTCAACGGAATTCAAACCCTTTTGCAACTGTTGCCGCCACAGGTTTATGCAGATACATTGGTTCAGGGAGTAACCTGGCAAATGCCTTGTGTGAACATTGAAGATTATCCCCGCTTTCGGTATCGCGGCATGATGCTCGATGTATCCCGTACGTTTTTTGGCGTTTCGGATGTCGAAAAATACATCGATTGGCTTTCCATGCACAAGATCAACCGTTTTCACTGGCATTTGTCGGATGATCAGGGTTGGCGAATTGAAATCAAGCATTATCCACGATTGACATCTGTCGGAGCTTGGCGTGGACTGAAGGAAGCATTGCCTCCGGCTTATGGTTCAGGGGACAAACGCTATGGCGGTTTTTATACACAAAAAGAGATCAAAGAAATCGTGCGTTTTGCTGCCTTGCGCAATGTGGAAATCATTCCGGAAATTGATATCCCCGGCCACAGTCGTGCCGCAGCTGTTGCCTATCCTCAGATTTTGTGTAAATTAGATAGCTCAGCGTTGCGCAAAGCATCGCTTTCTGCCGACAACTGGGATTGGCATGATCCGAATGTATGGTGCGTAGGCAATGAGCAAAATTACAAGATGTTGTCAGTGATTCTGAAAGAGATCGCCGGATTATTCCCTTCCAAATACATTCATATCGGCGGCGATGAAGTGAATCCTTACTTTTGGGATCATTGTTCCCGCTGTCAGGCCTTCATGAAAAAAGAAAACATGAACAGTCCTGTCGAATTGCAACACTACTTTATCCAACGCGTTCAAGCTCTCCTGCATGGACTTGGCAAACGCATGGCCGGATGGGACGAAATCATGGACGGAGGGAAACTCGATACTACGACACATGTCTATATTTGGCATACGGGCAATCAGGCACTTGAAGCGGTAAGAGATCATTATCCCACCATTTTAATGCCGGGTAACTATTTTTATTTTGACATGGCACAATCGGTGAACGATCGGGGACACGATTGGGCAGGCATTGTTCCGCTGAAAAAAGTCTATTCTTTCCATTTGAAACAAATAGGATTGGATTCTCCCACAGATCTTCATTCTATTTTGGGAGTAGAAGGCGCTCTTTGGTCGGAGTTGCTCAACACACCCTATCGCTTCATGGAATACCAATCCTATCCGCGCATTGCCGCATTGGCCGAAGTGGCATGGACACCACAATCGGAACGAAATTGGGATGATTTTTATACCCGATTGACACGCACGCACTTTCAGCGGATGAACTACATGAATATTGCTTTCCGTGTGCCTCCTCCCAAAGCATGGTATCGTTCCGGATATGTTTCCGTTTCACTTCCTTTTGAAGGTGCGCAAGTACGATACACCACCAATGGCACTTTACCGACAGAGCAATCTCCCGTTTATCAGGATTCTATTCCGACCCAATCGCCAGATTCGTTGCGATTCAGAACCTTTTATACTCCATCATTAGCAAGCATTGCCATTTCGCCTCTGCGCGTTCCTGTGGGAAGCTGGACAATACAAAATCAGGCAAAAGGCAGTTTCAAAACATGGAATCTGACTCCGGTCTTCAATCAGGCAGGAACCTGGGATATCACTTTTACGCCGGATTCGTTATCGAATGCTTTTACCGTGGGACGTGTCGATTTGTTGGAAAATGAGGATATAGTTGCATCGGCGCTCTTGCAGCAAGTTGCTGATGGCATTTGGCATTATCGTCTGATCGCACCAGCTTATGATGCCGCTAAATCGTATTCGCTGCGCGCTGAGCTGACAGGTACGGAAGCAACGACCGGATTGGTTCAAATGCAACGATTGCCTTATCTGACGCCTGCAACCGGAGTCATTGTCAATATGCCGCTGACGAATCACAACGCCTTGGCGTTGACGGATTATGATTTCAACACCACCGTTTCGTGCAGTGTGAAGGCCAAAGCCGGTGATAACCTGATCTTTGTCTTTGCATCTCCGTTGGTGTGCAAAACCATCACCTCGGTGACCGGTATGCCTATGTTGACAATCTTCCCGATTGAACATGGTCATTTGGACGTTTCGTATGACGGCGTTCATTTTGAATATGCCGCAGCTTATCAAAACGGAACAGCTTCTTTTGCGCCAACGCATCCTGTAAAAGCTGTGCGTATTGTCATTGATGCACCTACGACAGATCCCATGATGGTGATTCAGGATTTGCGGATTGAATAACACATCAACAACATGTAACAATGGTGATTTGATTGTTATTCATTTTTACGAATTTGCAGATGCCTATATCTTGCAATAGGCAACAATAAAAACAGGTGAAACCGATGATGATTTTTTCACAGATCAGGTTTCATCTGTTCTTTTTGATTATCCCAAACTAAACGAACAAGGTATAAAACATAGATCATTCATTCTAACTTTTTAACTACATTTGTAAACCAAAAGAGAGATTGCATCAACAAACAAGTCAAGACCTCGAAAAAAAATCGTTTATACATTTAAGCAGATAGCTCTCCTGCGGAGCCATTGAAAAAAAACATTGTTCGTAAATTATTATCTATTTATATGAATATCAACGGAAAACATTATCGAACCATTTGGGTCGATGAGAAGGATCCTCGGTTGATCAAAGCCATTGATCAACGCTATTTACCACATCAATTGGTTATTGAACATTATCAAACCATTGATGACATGATCGTAGCCATTCGTGACATGCACATTCGTGGAGCAGGGCTCATTGGAGCTGCTGCCGGCTATGGAATGTACTTAGCCACTATGCAATTAGCTCAAAACAAACACTTTGATCAAGACATTCATCAGGCGGCTAATCGGCTCAAAGCGACACGACCAACAGCCGTAAATTTAGCATGGGCGGTTGACAAACAACTTGCTGCCATTGAGAGCGTAAAAGGCATTGAAAACAAAATAGCCGTTGCATTCCAAACCGCCAATGAGATTGCCCAAGCTGATGCTGACGCCTGCCATCAGATCGGAAAACATGGAGTTTCATTGATCGAAGAGATCAGCAATCGGAAACAAGGCAAAACGGTCAATATTCTGACCCATTGCAATGCAGGTTGGTTGGCATTTGTCGATTGGGGATCGGCTATTGCGCCTATTTACGAAGCACAAGCACGCGGAATTGATCTTCACGTGTGGGTTGATGAAACACGTCCCCGCAATCAAGGAGCCAGCCTGACTGCATGGGAACTGGGACAACAGAAAGTGCCACATCATGTGATAGCTGACAATACAGGAGGACATTTAATGCAACACGGAATGGTTGATTTAGTCATTGTCGGATCTGATCGAACCACCTACACCGGCGATGTAGCCAATAAAATCGGAACGTACCTAAAAGCACTGGCAGCCTTTGATAACCAAGTGCCGTTTTATGTGGCGCTGCCTTCATCTACGTTTGATTGGAGCATTGAAGACGGAATCAAACAAATTCCGATTGAGGAACGAAGTGAAGACGAAGTCAAATACATCGAAGGACTGTGCGAAGGAGAAATCAAAAAAGTATTGCTAACGCCATCGGACAGTCCCGCTATGAATTACGGCTTTGATGTAACCCCTGCCCGATTAGTAACAGGGTTGATCACCGAACGTGGCATTTGCAAAGCTGACAAAGAAAGTATTTTAGCATTGTTTTCCGAAAAAAGACACTAAATGGAAGAAGGATATATTAAATATCATTGTCAATGGAATCATACTGAGCCATTTACACTCACGCAGTTAAACGAACTGTTGCAATGGCGTGATTTCCTTTACCAACACGGTTTAATTGGCATGTATCCCGACGGAATAGGATTCGGCAATGTGAGCATCCGTCACAAAGCGAATCAATTCTTCATCACAGGTTCAGCCACAGGACATTTATCTCACATTGAAAGACAACATATTTCATTAGTAGTGAATGTTGATTTGCCAAACAATACGCTCACATGCGAAGGGCCAATACAGGCATCATCAGAATCCATGTCACATGCCGTGATTTATCAATCCATTGCGGCTGTCAATGCCGTTGTACACGTCCATCACAAACCAACATGGGATCGATGGCTTCATCAATTGCCGACTACTTCCGTTTCGGCATCGTACGGCACACCGCAAATGGCGGAGGAAATTAGCAAAATTCTTCACGATCAGCATTTTATGAGTCAAAAGATCATTGTGATGGGTGGACACGAAGAAGGCATCATGACTTTTGGAACCGATTTGGAAGAAGCTGTTGCGACTTTAATGAAATATGTTGTTGCGGAATAAAAAAGATAACACATCATGAACAAGGATGTAGAACGATTGAATCAGGATTCGGAATATCCAAAGAAACAGCATAGTGATTTACACACTGTCATTTTGGTTGGCACCGCATTCCCATATCGTGGTGGTTTAGCTTCTTTTAACGAAATGTTGATTCGTACTTTCTCCAAACAAGGAAAAAAGGCGCACATAGAAACATTTACAGTGCAATACCCATCTTTTCTGTTCCCCGGTAAAACACAATATTCCGACTCTCCCAAACCCACGGATATTGAAATTCAACGTTCAGTTCATTCCATGAATCCATTCAATTGGATCAAAACAGGGCTACGCCTCAAAAAAGAAAAGCCCGATTTGTTAATTGTTCGATATTGGACACCTTTCATGGCGCCGTGTTTAGGAACCATATGTTACCTGACCCATCAAAACAAGCACACTAAGATCATCCCATTATTGGATAACATTATTCCACATGAACACCATTTTTTTGATGCGTGGCTTACCCGTTATTTTCTCGCTTCCATTGATGCAGCCATCGTTATGTCGCATCAGGTACAACAAGAATTAGCTATCTTTCAAAAACACTTACCTGTCCGTTTTGCACCTCATCCACTCTATGCCAATTACGGAACCAATGTTTCCAAAACGGAAGCATGTCAATTTCTGCATCTTTCACCTGAAGTGCATTATGTGCTCTTTTTTGGCATCGTTCGCGACTACAAAGGGCTCGACTTACTTATTGATGCTTGGAATATACTAAAAAACAACGGATTAACAACAGACAAGAAACTAATCATTGCCGGAGAATATTACAATCACAAAGATCAATACCTACAGCAAATTACCTCCGCGCACCTCGAAGAGGATATAATCATCCATGATTATTTCATCAAAGACGAAGAGGTGAAGTTCTACTTCTCTTTAGCCGACGTAGTGGTGCAACCTTATAAACATGCAACGCAAAGCGGAGTCACGCAGATTGCCTATCAGTTTGAAGTTCCAATGATTGTAACCAATGTAGGTGGATTAGCCGAAATCGTGCCACACGAAAAAGTAGGATATGTGACTGAACCTTCAGCAACCTCTTTGGCCGAAGCCATCAAAAAATTCTACGGCACAAATGCCAAGCAACGTTTTACTGAAGCCATTCGGGAAGAACGAAAAAAATTCACGTGGGATTTTTTAGCTAATCAATTTGAAACCTTATACCAGTCCATTCTACCATAAAAACACTTAATGCATTACCATTATGATCATTACCATTCATCCTAAAAATCCGCAACCCAAATCCATAGAAGCAGCTGCTTCCATTTTGCGCGATGGTGGTGTCATCATCTATCCTACCGACACCGTCTATGCTTTGGGATGTGACATTTTTCAAGCGCGTGCCATTGAACGCATTTACAAATATCGAGGCATCGACCCTGCCAAAGCCAACCTTTCGTTTATTTGTTCCGACTTAAGTCAATTAAGTGAATTTGCAAAAATCGATAACAATACATTCAAACTGATGAAACGGCTATTGCCCGGTCCTTTTACTTTCATCCTTAATCGCAGCAATCGACTGCCGAAACTCTTTCGCGAACGAACCACCGTGGGGATTCGAATTCCTGACAATCCGATTGCTCGTTCTTTGATTGAAGCATTGGGAAATCCGATTCTTTCAGCTTCTCTGCGCAGCACGGAAGACATTATTGAAGAAGAATATTTTACAGATCCTGAACTGATTGATGAAAAATTCGGAAATCAGGTAGATGCAGTCATTGATGGCGGCATCGGAGGCATCGTTCCTTCCACTGTGATTGATTGCACAGGGGATCAGCCAATTGTCATACGACAAGGAAAAGAAAAAGTTGAATTATAATTCATTAAACAATAGGGGCATGAAAAAATATGGCATAATCGGGTATCCATTAGGACATTCTTTTTCCAAACAATATTTTACCCAAAAATTTCAGCAGGAAAACATTGATGCATGCTACGAAACGTATGAAATTGATCACATTGAAATGATCCAAAGCATCATCAAAGATCCAGAATTAGCAGGGCTCAACGTCACCATTCCATATAAAGAAAAGGTTATCCAATTTTTAACAAGGATGACTCCACGTGCACAGACCATTGGAGCGGTGAATGTCATTCGCATTGAAAGGGAAAAAGAACAGATCGAATTGATAGGCGACAATTCTTGATAAACTTTGCATGGCGCTCCACGAAGCACTTCGAGAGCATTCATAGCCAATGCCCACATTTCATCTTCGCCCGGATACACATAAAAAGGAGCTAAATAAGCAACACGCGGTCTAAGTTTTTCAATTAACAAATCACTTTTTGCCATTCCGCCCGTGATCAAAATCGCATCCACTTTGCCCAACAATACCGTGGACATGGCGCCAATTTCTTTGGCAGTCGTATAAACTAAGGCATCAAATACCAACGAAGCGTATTGATCACCTGCCTGAATGCGATGTTCCACTTCACGCAAATCACTCGTTCCCAGATGGGCCAGCAAACCGCCGTGTGTACTGATCATTTTAATGACTTCCTGCAACGAATAATCGCCGCTAAAGCAAAGACGAGCAATGTCGGCTGCCGGCAAAGCTCCTGAACGATTGGCCGAAAAAGGTCCGTCTCCGTCAATGCCGTTATTCACATCCACCACACGGCCGTGTCGATGAACTCCCACAGTCACGCCACCACCTAAATGAGCCACAATTAAATCAAGTTCACCGTAGTTTTTACCAATATTTTTAGCATGTAATCTCCCGATAGCCCGCTGATTTAGTGCATGAAACAATGATTTCCGAGGAAAAAGAGGATGCCCCGAAATTCGTGCTTCAGGCTGCAATTCGTCCACGACCACAGGATCAGCAATGAAAGCACGCGGATGAGCATACGACTCAACCAATGCCTCAGCCAATAAACCACCGAGACTACTGGCATGTTCACCCTGAATGCCCTTCACCAAATCGTTGTGCAACGCTTGATTCATTTCATAAACACCTGATTCAATAGGTTTTACCATACCACCTCGACCTACAATGGCATCCAGCATACTGACATCCACTTTCTCTTCTGCTAAAATTCGGAGCACCACTGATTTTCGAAAATAAAATTGATCTATTATTTTCTTAAAAGGGCGCAACTCTTCTTCACTGTGATCTACGTTTCGTGAAAAAATCAATTTTTCGTCTTCAAACAACGCTACCTTCGTAGAAGTAGATCCCGGATTAATAGCTAAAACAAAGAAAGGCATAGGTCTTAGTAATAATTTGAAAGAAAACAATCTTTTTTTATTTCATTCAGCATCTTGCTGAAAAATAGCATTCAACTACAAAGATAATGTTAGTTTTGAAATAATTCATGTGGTAAAAAATAAATTTCGCCCTTTTTTACTTACGATTTAAAAGCAAACATTCTTCCTGTTTGAACCTGATTGTTTCAAAAGCGTAAAAGTGACAAAACAGATGGGCAATCAACATCACGTTAAAACAAAAAACCGCTTTGACATCGATGATCAAAGCGGTTCACTTATCAATTGTTTGATTTCATTTATCCTGGGTGAGAGCTGTTGAATTTTCAACAACCGGCACCAATTTTTGTTCTTCCTGATTCAACGTCATCCGAACCACAGCGCCGGGTAAAAGATGTGTCCGCATAATCAAATCGACCATCTCATCTTCCACGTATTTTTGAATAGCCCGCTTCAACGGACGAGCACCAAATTGGACATCGTACCCCTTATCAGCCACAAACGCTTTGGCTTCGTCGGTTATTTGCAAATGATACCCCAGCGCTTCAACACGTTGATACAATCCATCCAATTCCAAATCAATGATTTTCATGATCGACTCTTTGTTGAGTTGGTTGAACATAATCACATCGTCCACCCGATTTAGAAATTCAGGCGAAAAAGTCCGCGTTAAAGCTTTCTGAATGACGCTCCGTGAACGTTCGGGATCTGACATTTCATTATTTTCAAGAACAAATCCGATGCCTTTGCCGAATTCTTTCAATTGACGCGTGCCGGCATTGGAGGTCATAATGATGACGGTATTCTTGAAATCAATTTTTCGTCCAAGCCCATCTGTCAAATGACCTTCGTCAAACACTTGCAGCAGAATGTTGAAAATGTCGGGATGAGCCTTTTCAATTTCATCGAGCAACACGATAGAATAAGGTTTGCGTCGCACTTTTTCGGTCAATTGACCCCCTTCTTCATAACCAACATATCCCGGAGGAGCTCCAATTAAACGAGAAACGGTATATTTATCCATGTATTCACTCATATCAACGCGAATAACAGCTTCCTGAGTTCCAAACATAAACTCAGCTAACGACTTGGCTAAATGAGTTTTACCCACACCCGTCGGCCCTAAGAAAATAAAAGTACCAATGGGTTTGTTCGGATTTTTCAAACCGACTCGGTTCCGCTGAATGGCTTTAACCACTTTTTCAACAGCTTCATCCTGACCAATAACACGTTTTGAAATAAGTGTCTGCATTTCAATGAGCCGTTCATTCTCAACTTGTGCAATTCGATGAACCGGAATCCCTGTCATCATGGCAACAGTCTCTGCTACTTTGTCAGCATCAACCACTTCACGCTGCTCTTTGGATTCTTCCTCCCATCGTTGTTTGGCTTCTTCCAAACGCGCATAACATTTCTTTTCAGCATCGCGAAACTCGGCAGCTCTTTCATAATTTTGAGATTCAACGGCTTTTTGTTTGTTTTGTTTCACTTCCAACAACTCTTTTTCCAGATCCTCAATTTCTTTTGGAACTACAATGTTGGCAATGTGAACACGGGCACCCGATTCATCCATGGCGTCTATCGCTTTGTCGGGAAATGCGCGATCGGTAATGTAACGTTCCGAAAGTTTCACACACGCTTCGATGGCTTCAGGTGTGTAAATAACACGATGATGATCTTCGTAGCGATTTTTGATATTCTTCAAAATCTCCAACGTTTCATCCACAGTGGTCGGCTCCACAACAATTTTTTGGAAACGACGTTCCAAGGCACCATCTTTTTCGATGCTTTGACGATATTCGTCCAAGGTCGTTGCTCCGATACATTGAATTTCACCGCGTGACAATGCAGGTTTCAATATATTCGCAGCATCCAACGATCCGGCAGCGCCACCCGCACCAACGATCGTATGAATTTCATCAATAAACAAAATAACCTGAGGATTCTTTTTCAACTCGTTTAAAATAGCAATTAAACGTTCCTCAAACTGTCCCCGATACTTTGTTCCGGCCACTACCGAAGCCATGTCAAGCGCAACAATTCGTTTGTCGTACAAACTGCGAGGAACTTTCCGTTGCACAATGCGCAGTGCCAACCCTTCCACAATGGCCGATTTGCCCACACCCGGATCGCCAATCAAAACCGGATTATTCTTTTTCCGGCGACTTAAAATCTGAGCCACACGTTCAATTTCTCGTTGGCGACCAATCACATTGTCCAACGATCCATCTTCGGCAGCTTTGGTTAAATCAGTACCAAAATTATTCAACACAGGAGTATCTGCCGTGGGTTTCACCGCAGTTGCTTTACCGGTTCCTTTTGAAAAAGAAGATTTTAAAGACTCATCATCATCCTCTTCATTTTGAAAATCAGCTCCCATGCTGATGTCATTTTTTTCTTCCAAATAAAGCCGCACTAAATCATAGTTAACATTATCCTGATTCAGCAAACGTGCCGGCAAATTATCTTTTTCTTTCAAAATGGCTAATAATAAATGTTCCGTATCAGCCACTTCGATGTGCAACGAACGAGCTTCCAGATAGAGAATTTTCAAAATCCGTTCTGTTTCACGAGGAATGCTCAAATCTTGAGTAATAACCTGATTATCGGAACGAATCTCATCTTCAATATGTTGTTTTAACGACGTTAAATCAGCGTGTAACGTTTGAAGCAGTTCAATGGCTTTTCCGTCTCCTTCACGCAAAAGTCCAAGCATAAGATGTTCAGGACCAATAAAATTGTTCCCTAAACGCTCCGCTTCTTCTTTGCTATAGCTCAATACTTCTTTTAATTTATCTGAAAAACGATTTTCCATTTTCAGTTCCTTTCTTTTATTTAGTACAAAAATACATGATGATTTGCTGTCTGCTATGGTATTATGGCAATTTAACATTAAAATGCTTTTATTGGCATGATGACCCTTGTTTTGCTTCATTGACAGACAATTTGTTACTTGTTTATCAAACTGTGTGCCATTCATTAAACCATGCTAAATTGGCAGCTATACCAGGTTGAAGCCAAAAAAGTATATTACTTTTGCACAGAATGAATGAACAAAACAACCACATGACTCAAAAACAAAAACATCTTCATCTTTTCCTTATTTTTACGGTATCGCTGGTGCTCATCGTGGGTTTCGTTCATTTCCTCAAACCATTGTTTGAGCCGGTCATGTTTCGTGTACACACTTGTAAATGTGATTTTTGTCATGATGCATTGGCTCCCATTGATTCAACAAATAAACTGAATGACTTGAACGAAATTCAATTGGAACATGCTCAATTAGGAGGATTAAAACACGTTTACGAAACTGACAGCGCTTTTCAGGCTAATCTTGACTCACTCACCACCAACAATGTGTTGATCTTTGTCCAAGATTGTCGTTATTTCAAAGTGGATGTGTTGCACCATTCGCACCCCTATCTTGTTCCTGCTGCAGTCAACTTATTGAAAGACATTGGTGTTGAATTTCAGAAACGCCTCAAAGAACGTGGAATGAAACCTTATCGTTTCATGATTACCTCCATGCTTCGAACCGATGAAAGTCAAAACCAGCTCAAACGCCGCAATCACAACGCTACCAATGAATCAGCCCATTGTTACGGAACCACCTTCGACATCACCTATAAACAATTTTTCAATGGCGATCAACCTGATTTTTCTCCAAAAGTAAGAGCTATTTTCACTCAAACACTCGAAGCCATGCGGGCTCAATGTCGATTTCTGATTAAAAAAGAATTGCATCAGAGTTGCTACCACATGACTGTTGTGGTGTGTAAAGAAGATCTCATGCCAAAAAAGAAATGAATCAAATTGTTATACCTTTCATTTTCAGAATTTAACATCAAAATCATCCGGCTTTTTAAATTAAATAAATCTTAAAGTTTCCGAACAATAAACAAAGAAACTCAGCATCTTCTTATTTATGTCGTATGTTTGCGACATAAAACATAAATCAGATGATCAAAGCAGAAGTATTTGATGAAGAATTGCAAAACCTTGCCAATTTTGCCAAAGCCATTTCTCATCCGGCACGATTAGCCATTCTAAAGTATCTGGCCGAAACAAAAAGTTGCATTTCAGGTGACATTTCCGATCAACTCCCATTGAGTCGCACCACCGTTTCGCAACACCTCAAAGAGCTGCGTGAAATCGGATTCATTCACGGCGAAGTTGATGGTTTGAAAATTAATTATTGTTTGTGTGACGACACCATCCAACAATTCAAAAACAGTTTTGACCAATTCTTTGAAAACATGAATTCAACGTGTGATCTGACCATTTCAGGCAACAACACGATTTAAATCGACTCACCATCAAATCAAACTTTATGAAACGCGCCATAAAAACACTTATACTCAAGGAAATGATTATTTTGGCGAGTTCCATACATCCTTAATTTTAAAAAAACATAAACGTATGAAAATTCTAATTCTTTGCACAGGAAACTCATGCCGTAGTCAAATGGCACACGGCTTTTTACAATCGTTTGACAAAAACCTGATGGTTCGTTCTGCCGGAACAGAGCCGGCGGCAAAAATCAATCCGAAAGCCGTTGCGGTGATGAAAGAAGTCGGCATTGACATCAGCGATCATACACCCACGATGGTGGATGAATATTTGGGTGAAACCTGGGATTACGTTATTACCGTTTGCGATAATGCCAAAGAAACCTGTCCTGCCTTCTTCGGTCAGGTAAAACATCGTTTACATATCGGCTTTGAAGATCCATCGAATGCTGTTGGTTCCGATGAGTTTATATGGAGCGAATATCGTCGAATCAGGGATGCCATTAAAGAAGCCTTTTCTTCATTTTATGTCGAACAATTGAAGCCGCAAATATGAGCACAGTAAAACAACTTTCCTTTTTTGATCGCTATCTCACGTTGTGGATTTTTTTGATCATGTTTATTGGCGTTTTCGTGGGTTATTTGATGCCGGACATTTCAAGTTTTTGGAATTCATTGAGTGTGGGCACCACCAACATTCCGATTGCTATTGGTCTTATTTTGATGATGTATCCGCCTTTGGCAAAAGTAAAATACGAAAAAATGCCACTGGTATTTAAAAACCTGAAGCTACTGAGTTTGTCATTGACACAGAATTGGATTGTCGGTCCGTTGGTTATGTTCTTCTTGGCCATTCTTTTTCTACATAATCAACCAGGCTTGATGACAGGCGTCATTCTGGTTGGATTGGCACGTTGCATTGCCATGGTTTTGGTTTGGAACGATCTGGCCAAAGGCGATGCTGAACTGGCTGCCGGTTTGGTCGCTTTCAATGCGATCTTTCAAGTATTGCTTTACTCGGTTTATGCCTATGTTTTTATTACGTTTTTGCCACCATTGTTCGGCTTTAATGGAGCGGTGGTGCATGTTTCGATTACCGAAATTGCCAAATCAGTGCTTATTTATTTAGGAATCCCTTTTGCTGCGGGAGTGTTTTCCAGCTTCATTTTTCGTAAAACCAAAGGAGACACCTGGTATTTTCAACGATTTATCCCTAAGGTATCGTGGCTTACGCCGATCGCCTTGTTGTTTACCATTTTTGTCATGTTCTCACTCAAAGGAGAAAAGATCATCGAATTGCCCTGGGACGTTGTTCGCGTAGCCATTCCGTTCACTTTCTACTTTGCCTTTATGTTTTTTGTTACGTTCTTCATTGCCAAATGGATGGGCGAGAGTTATGAAAAAACAACTACGCTGGCTTTTACTGCAGGCAGCAACGACTTTGAGTTGGCTATTGCCGTGGCGGTGGCCGTGTTTGGCATCAACTCGCAAGCTGCTTTTGCAACGGTGATTGGCCCGTTGATCGAAGTGCCGGT